>OGPA01000272.1_pt1 | contig 58938 bp, 54 predicted proteins | sample 1552841 | NCBI WGS metagenome assembly OGPA01 (sample SAMEA2579916, study PRJEB22360) | human gut metagenome
TGGGAGGGACGTCCCGGCTTGGCCCCTGGTCCAAGGAAGCCTGTCACACCTCTGGTGTTACGGACAACATACCATGTATCGTCATTCATAACCATGTTGAGAAGTACATAGCCAGGAAACATTTTCTTCTGAACCTGTTTCAGAGCCCCGTTTTTCAGCTCAGCCACTTCCTGCAGCGGAACACGAACTTCAAGGATCTGGTCTTCCAGGTGTCTGTTTTCGATGGTTTTTTCAATATCGACTTTTACTTTGTTCTCATACCCGGAATAAGTATGAACAACATACCATTTCGCTTCTGACATACAATCACCTTATCCTTATTTCATTAAAAGATTAATGCCTTCGAGAATAAATGAATCCATGACGCTGATCAGTACGCAAAGCACGATCGACACGCAAACTACCACGATAGTCTGCTTAATCAGTTCATTGCGGTCTGTCCAGACAATCTTCCTGAATTCTGACTGAAGTCCCTGAAACCAACTCTTCTTCTGGCTCTTGCCAGCAGATTTTTCATTTCCTTGCATAGCCTGACCTCACAATTCTCTGTGAGTAACTGTTTCGTCCAGTTACCTTGGATTACTTTGTTTCCTTATGCAGAGTGTGTTTGCGGCAGAACTTACAATATTTCTGAGTTTCCATTCTCTCAGGATGGTTCTTTTTCTCCTTAGTCATATTGTAGTTACGCTGCTTGCACTCGGTACATGCTAATGTAATCTTAACGCGCACAACTTCCACCTCCAGTGTTTTCATTTGCATGGTCATTTTCCTCATGCCGGACAATGTATCCGTCATCTTTTCGGGCATAAAAAAAAGACCTAACTTCCATGTCGCTTGTCAAGTTTATCACACATGGCATGCCTAAGTCAAGTCTTTTCTTATTATTTATGCCTATATTTCATCGCATATTTTTTACAGGAAACGCAGCTATCCGACGCCGTATGGTATTTCTTCTGAAAATACCCATATCCTTTTCTTCTGTTGAACTTTATCAGAAGTAATCATATCCTCCATGGATATCTACAATACTCCCATTCATGTAGTTATTGGTAAGTATACTGTACGCCATATCTGCCACGTCTTTGATTTCACCGAATCTGTGCAATGCGATCTTTCGGTTGATGCGTTCGTAGCTTTCCGGTGTGCGGTTCTCATGCCAGGGCGTCTGGATGAAACCGGGGGCAATGGCATTGACTGTGATGCCTTTTGGCTCAAATTCCTTTACCAGCGATTTGGTAAGGAAGTGGATGGCAGCCTTGGTCACGCCGTATACCAGAGAGGAGGAGTATGCCTGCTGCCCTGCATAGGAACCCATGAAGAGTACTCTTCCGCCCTCTGTCATAACAGGCATAAATTCTTTGACCATAAATACAGGTACAGACAGGTTGGTATTTACGATCTTATTCCATTCCTCGAAAGTGTAATCCTGAAATTTATCGTAAGTGCTGATTCCCGCATTGCTGATCAGCCAGTCTACGTGTCCTGCTTTCTCTTTTACTTCTCCGACGAAATTCATCATATCGTCATAGGAAGACATGTCCGCTTTCAGAATGATAAGCTTCTCCTGGTCTTCCGGTTTCAGGCTGTCCCAGAATTCATTGGCTTTATATGCATTGTGGGCGTAAGTGGCAAAGATCAGATCATCTTCTGCTGAGTTTGCCAGTATCTTCTCCACAATACCGCGTCCGATTCCGGAGGTGCCGCCTGTGATCACTGTTACCTTGCTCATTTTGTATTCCCTCTTTTTATTCATCTATAATACAGACAGATCTGTTCTCTGTCATGCGGGAGTCTCCCCACTTCCATAAAACGGACTGCCTGCAAAAAAATTCCTTCTATAATTACATATTCCACATTACCGAAATATATTCTTCACTCCTACAATTCCATCAGTCTGTCATAAACTTCCTTCGGCGCATAGGGCTGCTGATTGTGGATCGGTTCACCCAGACAGGTCTTGGGATATGCAAAAGTTCCATGCTCCAGCATAACTTCCAGAAGTTTCGGGCCTTCCCCTTCCAGAAATTCCGGTGCTTCTTCTCTGACTGCATCGCAGAGCATTCTCAGTGCGGGAATGCCGTAAGCCTTTGCCACCTCTGCGAAATTACAGGAAGCAAAACCGCAGCCGTCTGTGGTTCCTGCGAACAGACAGTCAAAATAATCTCTCTGCAGGTGACGGATCATGCCAAGTGCTTCATTATTCATAACCATGATCTTAACAGGAAGATTCTCTCTCTTCACCCACTCCAGTTCCTGGATATTCATCTGGAGTGCACCGTCTCCGCAGATGCAGGCGGTCGGTTTTCCGGTTGCATAATACGCTCCGATAGCTGCCGGAAGCCCGTAGCCCATAGCTCCATGTCCGCCGGAGAAGAGAAGTTTCTGTCCTTCATGATTCTTGAATGACTGGTAACTCCACACCATATGCTGTCCTACATCCACTGCGATCGCGGAGGTATCCTCCAGCATATCACTGAGGTCTGCGATCATACGGTTCGGATATCTTTCTGGTGTGGCATCATCAACTGCCTGAAGATTTTCCTTAATCTCTGTGCAGACATTCAGCCAGTCACTGATCCTCTCTGTATCCGGAGCTGCTGCTTTTGCAAGACAATCGATTACTGCACCTGTCTCTGCCTGCAGCTTCACTTCATTGATACCATTCTCATGGATATCTCTCTGAAGATTGTATGGATCAATATCTATACGTATGATCTTTGCACCTCTGGCAAATTCATGTACTTTGGTTCCGATCTGTCTGGTACACAGAGAAATGCCAAAACAGAGAAGCAGATCGCTTTTTGCATTGGCGATCATATTTGCATAACGGTGTCCATAGGCACCGCCGATGCACCCGAAATTCAGCGGATGGTCGTATCCCAGAACTGATTTCGCCAGAACGCTGGTGATGATCGGAATCTGTCTCTTCTGTGCAAAGCGGATCAGTTTCTGCTGGCTGAAGCTGCTGTCCACGCCATGGCCCAGCATGATCACCGGACGTTTTGCCTGTTCCAGTGCTTCCAGAATCGTATCTGCCGCCTGCTGTGCTGCAGCTGCATCTGTATGTTTGTCCTCAAAAGTCATGTCATAGACCGGATTCTCCACTTCACTTCTCTGGATATTCATGGGAAGATCGATGAGCACCGGTCCTCTGCGTCCTGTGGTTGCAATATGGTATGCTTTATTTAATTCCTCCACAATGTCCTCAGGGTTTCGTATCTGAACAGCATATTTGGTGATCGGTTTCGCCATTGCCACAATATCTGTCTCCTGAAATCCCTGCTGACGCAGTCCTTTAATCCCGGAGTACTCATACGTGTTCAGCTGCCCTGTCAGAAAGATCACCGGCAGAGAGTCGTAATAGGCATCTGCCACACCACTCAGAAGGTTGATGGCTCCCGGTCCGCTGGTAGCATAGGCGCAGGCACATTCTTCCTTCGCCTGTGCGTATCCGCAGGCTGCGAAAGCTGCCCCCTGTTCATTGTAACCGGAATGATTCTCTGTCTCCGGATTTCTCTCAATGGAGTCTACCAGATGTGCGATCATGGTTCCCTGATAGCCGAAGAAATGGCAGATTCCTTTTTTCTGCAAAAACGTAACAATATAATCTGAAAGTTTCATGTTCCCTCCCGTCAGATCAGCGTGCCGATCTTACTTCTCTGTACTGTCTTTCCTGTTTTCTCCAGTACGTCTACATAAATGTCAAAAATCTCTTCGTCCTCTGCAAAGAGTTCGTTCTTCTGCAGACTCTTCTGCATCATCTTGAAATAGGGACGAAATACCCTCTCAAGTGTCATATAATCTTCATTCTTATACAAGTTCTTAATGTAGTCTTTCTGCTTCTCATAGGAAACACCCAGATTCATGCGCTCCCCACAGAACTCTACATAATCCCAGCATTCATTGAAGTAGTCTTTGTGCCGCCTGCTTCTGGCAAGTTTGCGGGCATTTTTCATTCGCTCTTTACAGTATTTCTCAAAGTTTCCGGATTCTTTCCAGAACTGTGTATAGCTTACCCTCGCACTGACCACCAACGCAATGGGTGTCACATAGCGGGGTTCCTTTGCATCTTTATAATTCTTTCCATAGCTTATGGTAAGATACTCTGCGGTTTTTGCCGGAACCTGGAGTTCTGCGCCTTCCAGAGTGACACGTTTACTCTGCGCAAAAATTTCTGCAGGGAAAACGGTAGTCTGTTTTCTTCTTTTGAGGATATATTTATTTGCTCCGGGCTGCTGGCAGGATCTGACAAGTCTGTCATACAAATGTGCAGCCTGTCCCTGGCGCCCGGTTATCATGCACTGCAGCCGCATAATTGTACGGTTCACCCTGCTCCTGAAATTTCTATCTGCATAGTTGATATGACAGAGCTCTGTCCATGCATTCTCATCTCTGGATAATCTGCGTTCTGCTTTTACAGAAGCTGCCGGCGTTCTGAGCGGAAAAATATTGACTCCTATTCCCGGGAATGCGTAGTCTCTGGTGTTGTCCAGATTCAGGCACAGAGTATCTGTATTGGTGTATCTCAGATAAAATCCTGAGAACCATTTGTGGCTCTTCATGGATTCCAGCGCTCTCTTTTCCCTTGGATCTTCATCCACAGCCAGACGGAACCGTTCCATATCCGCTGTTTTCATCAGCACAACTCCAAACATGGGATTCTGTGGGAAAGGATGCCCTTCCACTGCGCAGAGTGTCAGTCGTGGAGAGAGGTAATATTCTATTTTATTCCGGCGGCATATTTCATCGATTTCCTGTAATAATGATAAAATCACCTTTTGTTTTTTGTTCAACTCTTTACTCCATTTCTATTGATGTCACTTAACAGTTACAATCTGCACGATCTTCTTAATATCTTCAATACTTTCATATTTATCAAGCCATTTATCAAGCACAACTGTAATATCCGTCTTCTTTCCAAAGCTTTTCGCCTGTCTGCTGCCATCGTTCAGATCATTGATAAAAATACGGTACAGCTCTGTTCTTACATAAGAAGGCATCTCATATTCCAGTGCTTTCTTATAATTTGCAAAAGCCTCCCTGGTCTGTCCCTGTTTCATCCTGACATCACCCACCAGCTTATAAGCGCAGGCTTTCTCTTCTCTGCGAAACTGACGGTTTCGTACCTGTTCTGCAAGCCACTCCAGTTCGCTCTCCTCACCTGTACAGATGATCTGGGTGCGCAGTTCTGCAAGCTCATCGGAATACCCCAGCCGCTTCCATGCTCTTGTAAGAGCTTTCCTGTACATCTTATGTTCTTCTGAAACTTTAACCTGTATATCCGCCGGCGCTTTAACTTCTTCAGTTTCTGCTGACGGATCTGATACTTTTTTATTCACATTATCAGCCGATGTTTCATCTGATGTTCTATCTGATTTTATCTGTTTTCTGCTTTTTCCCGAATTTTTCTCCACACTGACTGGCGTGATCATCTGTGTGCCGATCACAGCCCGGATTTCACCGATTTCTTTCTCTATCTCGCTCTGCGTACGTGCACACACTGTTTTTGCCAGATATAATGCTCCCTGGATATCATCATCCTCAGGTATCAGACGACTCCACAGTTCCATCAATGCGAGAGCCTCCTTCTTGTTGTGGTTTGCAATAAGCTCTTCACAGCTTTTCAGGATTTCAGATTTGTATCCTCTGAAGAATCTGTCCATCTCCATCCATACAATTCCGTTAGTTGTCTTATTCTTTACCTGAAGATAAAGCTCTGCCGCTTTCTGCATCTCGCCATCCATCCAGAAGATATCTGCCTTATATTTCAGGAAATAACCATCCTCAGGAAACATCTTAAGAGCCTTATCAAGAAAACGTTCTGCTTCGATCCGGTTCTCTCCCGCATCCTCCATCAGGAACCTGCACTTAAATTTCATAAATCCCGGATGTCCCGGATATTTCTTCAGAAGCTCATTGACGATCTGTTCTGCCTTCTTTATCCGATGGAATTCATAATGATCCGCAGCTTTCCTGAAAAACTCAATATCTTCTTTCAGTCCCTCCATCTCAGGACTCAGATGGTCAAGCTGCTGACGGACCTGCATCATCCGATATGCCTTTGACACACGTTCTGTATAAAACAGAGTAAGCATTGCCGCATAGAATACATCGTCAGGTATCTCCACAAGTGTTGGATGATAAAAAGCATAAATGTTAGTATAGTCTTCTCTTCCGATAAAGTCAGCACTGAGCTGATTCTTATAATAAGAGCCAAAAAGTGCACTCAGCTTACGGAAAGATCTGCTTTCCACCAGCTCTCTGATCTTAAGTCCTGATTCATCGATCGCTCTCTGCAGGTCCAATGCAACAGCGCGGGCTTTCATTGCAAGCCCATCCTGGCGGACCTTATGGCTTTTTTTCGCAATGCGCATATTGTAGAACTTTCGGAACACACTGTCCCAGCGCAATCTTTCCTTATTGATCTTCGGCATGTATTCTTCACGTAGCTCCTGATAAGGAAGATCATCTACACACACTGCTACATGACCCTCCCTCTTATCATGAGGAGGCATATATGACCACTCGTCTCCATAATGCCAGATCAGATAGTCACTGCACTTATTTGGGATCATTGCCTTTTTTCCCTCAAAGATGCCCTCCTTTACCGGGAACATCATATCCTTATCGAAAAGAAACGGGCAGCCGCCCCAGCGCATGGCATAACGGTCACATTCCTCTTCTTTATAAGAGAACATGATCTTCTCAAGCTTTGCCAGTGTTCTTTTTTTACCAAGAAAAATATAAGAAAGAAGATACTTCAGATACATGGATGCAGGTATCTCCCAGCGGTCACTATAGCCTACAGAAATATTGATAAGATCTGAGTAGATCATCATGTGTGTTCTATATTTCTCGTATTCTTTGTCGTCAGCCGGAACAGGATCCAGTGTAAGAATGTCTATGATTTCTCCGCCGCAGTCCTTCCCGATAATCTGGCTCTTATGGATGGCACAGGTATTGGTGGATGCGTAGCGCGGAAATGAATTTGTATAGTTTCTGTCCACCTCCGAACACTGTATCTCTCTGTCAGGCGGGAGTTCTGTTTTGCATATCTCTATGAATTTCTCCCAGTCCGGACGTGGCATATAAAGGTCTACATCATCATCCCAGGGAACAAATCCCTCATGTCTGAGAGCTCCGATCAGGGAGCCTCCTGCCAGCACGTATCTGAGATTATGTTCTCTGCAGATTTCATCAACCTCCCTGAAAAGCTTCAGGAGGTATTTCTGTTTCTCCGTCATGAATTGTCCTTTCTGTTGATTGTTTCCAAAATTTCTATTATTCTTACCGACTCATCATAGAAAAGCCGGGTACATTCTGTCCGTTTGTCTCTGATCATAATCATCAGCTCCTGCAGCAGATAGCGGAAACCATTTCCCTCGAAGTTAAAGCTGTACCTTTTCAGAAATTCTTTTCCTGAAATATTGGCTTCAAAGTATCCGGTGTTCCACCAGTCATTAGGGATAGTTACCCTGCCGTTGCTTCCGATGATCACAAGTTCATTCTCAATGTCAACCGTTGTTCCGATCTCAATAGTCGCCAGTGCACCGGCGTATTTCATGGAAATCATATCATATACAAAACGGCCTTCCTGATTGCGGACCGCATTGGTGTTGATATCCTGGCATTTTTTTCCCAGCAGTTTCAGTACTGCGCAGATAGCTGTGCAGACCGTCTCATTAAAAGTCCTGCCGCCCTCGAAATCATCCTGGGAGATTGCACATTTGACACTTACCAGATCTCCCACCAGGTTACTGTGTACTAGCCATACCAGCTGATTAAACGCCCGCAGGTAGACCAGTGTGGTCCGTTCAATGAGAACCACATTGTTCTCCCTTGCCACCTGAAACAGGTAGCGCAGTTTCTCTGAGGAAAGTGTCATGGGCGAATCACTGATCACATATTTTCCTTTTTTCAGCGCTCGCTCAATATATTCTGCTCTCCGGTTCAGCGATGTCTTGATATAAACAATATCTACATCTGCCAGAAATTCATCATAGCTGTTCCAGCAGGAACCTAACTCATATTTATCACAGAATCTCTGTGCAGTCTCGTGATCCTCGCTGAATACACGTTCCACATGAACTCCGCTGACATATTTGGATTCCTCCACAAAATCATTATCCCGGATGTCATCCGTCACGATTCCCATATTAAAGATAACACCTTCACTGCGAAGCTTTGTACTGGAAATATTCTTGGTCCTTTCCAGATAAACTACATCACAGTAATTCTTAAGGTAATCGAATTTCCCTCTCCAGTCAGATCCTACCACCAGGACATCAATATCATACTTAATGATGTCATTGACCTTCTGTCCCTGATATTCCTCAATGATGATCTCATCTGCCAGCCCCGTCCTTCGCACATTCTCGATTCTCTTAATGAGGCTGTCCCGCACATTGAGTTTGCCCCGCTCAATGTCAAAGCTCTCACTTGTGACACCTACGATCAGATAATCACCAAGTGCTTTTGCTCTTTTGATAATATTGTAGTGGCCTTTATGAAAAAGATCAAAAGTGCCATATGTGATTACTCTCTTCATTCTTTCGTCATAACTCCCCTGAAAAAAATATTCTTATTTTGCCGAACAGTTTTCCTGCTCCATACGTTACTGTTCACTCCGTTCACAGTAACGTAGCCAAAATTCATTCCAGATTGCCTGCGGCAATGGAATTTTGGCATATTCATGCCAAAACACCTCGCAGAATAGTGGTGTGTGAACAGTAACTCCCATATAATTTATAAAATAAAAAGAATATAAAATGCCTTGAAAATAAGAGTAAGTAATGCTAACATAAGTATAAAGCATATTTCTCTTATATTTCAAGGCATTTTTGCCGTCTGATTATTCTAATCTCAATTCAGAAATCCATGCTTTTAATTCCAGTTAATTATGAAAAGCAGGAGCTGAGAAGTGATAAGAATAGCACAAAATGTTCTTTGACTCCTGCGGAAAACAGGAGGTATTGCCAATGGCAAAAAGAAAGAACAAAAAAATTATTGTGAAAAGAAACCGATTGAAAGGCAACACAGCAACTGCAAACCGTAAGTACAAAGATACAGTCTTCCGTATGCTGTTTTCAGACAGAAAGAATCTGTTGTCGCTGTATAATGCAATCAATGAAACTTCTTATACAGATGCTGCTCAATTAGAGATTGTGACACTTGAGAACGCAATCTATATGGGAATGAAGAATGATCTGGCGTTTATTATAAATACGAATCTGTTTCTGTATGAACATCAGTCTACGTATAACCCGAACATGCCTTTGAGAGACTTATTCTACATTTCCAGCGAATATCAGAAAATGGTGGATTGGAAGTCCTTGTATACCTCAACAAGACTGAGAATACCCACACCGAATTTTATCGTATTTTATAATGGAACAGAGAAAAAAGAAGATAGGTGGGTAGATTATCTGTCAGAATCGTATGAAAATATGTCAGGAGAACCAAATCTTGAACTAAAGGTCATCACATTAAATATCAATGTAGGGCATAATAAAAAACTAATGGAAGAATGCCGGACGCTAAGAGAATATGCTCAGTATGTTGATAAAGTACGCAGATATTCTAATGAAATGGAACTGAATACGGCAGTAGAACGTGCAGTGAGCGAAAGCATTCAGGAGGGAATTCTCAAAGAATTTCTGCAAAAGAATCGAGCGGAGGTAGTTGCTATGAGTATATTTGAATACAATGAGGAAGAGGAAAAAAGGAAACTCAGGAAAGCTGAGTACGAAGCTGGAAAAAATGATGGGATAAAGATTGGACGAGAAGAGGAAAAACGTAAAATTGCAAATTCCCTTTTTAAAGAGGGAGATTCAATTGAAAAGGTAGCCAGGATTCTTTGCGAAAGTGAAGAAACTATCAGAGGATGGGTAAATGAAAAAATGGATATAAAGGTGGAGTAAGACATATAAAGAAAGCTATGGTGTTATCGATTAAAGTAGAACCATATTGGAATGTAAAGAATACTGCGCTCAATGCGTTCAATGCCGGATCACTTATTAAAGTAGAACCATATTGGAATTATATAGATTCTTATGTTAAAATAGTTCTTTAATTGATACAAACGATTAATTTTATTTAAGCCAATACTTATATATCAATTCATAAAGAAAAAGGAGCTTTTAAATATACTATGGAGAAACTTGTTGTAGGTATCCTTGCGCACGTAGATGCCGGTAAGACTACGTTGTCGGAAGGGATTTTGTATTTGACTGGAAAGATTCGTAAGCTGGGGCGGGTGGATCATAAGGATGCTTATCTGGACACCTATAACCTGGAACGGGAACGAGGAATTACGATTTTTTCCAAGCAGGCGGAGTTTGAACTGGGAAACAGGGGGATAACTCTTCTGGATACGCCGGGGCATGTGGATTTCTCGGCGGAGATGGAGAGAACACTGCAGGTTCTGGATTATGCCATCCTTGTAATCAATGGAGCGGATGGTGTGCAGGGACATACCATGACCTTATGGAGACTTCTGGCAAGATACCAGATCCCGACGTTCCTGTTTATCAATAAAATGGATCAGGACGGAACTGATAAAGAGAAACTTTTGGCAGAATTAAAGAAGCGATTAAGTGATAATTGCGTTGATTTCACCTGGGAAAAATCAGATCTGCAGTCTCAGTTTCTGGAAGATGTTTCTGTCTGCGATGAGGAACTGCTTGAAAAATACCTGGAAACAGAGGAAATATCAACATCAGATATCCGAAAAGTAATCAAAGAGCGAAAACTTTTCCCATGTTTCTTTGGCTCTGCGCTGAAAATGACAGGTGTAGAAGAATTCCTCCATGGTTTGGAAAAATACTGTGAGACACCAGAATATCCATCCGAGTTTGGCGCAAAAGTATTCAAGATTGCCAGAGACGATCAGGGCAATCGTTTAAGTTATATGAAAATCACCGGAGGAACATTGAAGGTAAAGGAACTTCTCACAGATACAGAGAAAGCGGATCAGATCCGTATTTATTCCGGTGCGAAATTTGAGCTTGCAAAGGAAGCTCCTGCAGGAACTATCTGTGCAGTGACCGGCCTTTCCCAGACACATCCGGGACAGGGATTTGGGATTGAACGGGAATCTGAGATGCCGGTTCTGGAACCTGTATTAAATTACAGAATTCTGCTTCCTGAGGACTGTGATGTTCACCAGATGCTTAAGAAACTCAAAGAGTTGGAAGAGGAGGAACCGGAACTTCACATTGTATGGAACGAACAGCTTGGAGAAATCCATGCCATGCTGATGGGTGAGGTTCAGATCGAGATATTAAAGCATCTGATCTGGGAGCGTTTCCATGTAGCAGTAGAGTTTGGCACAGGAAATATCGTATATAAAGAAACAATCGCAGAGCCAGTAGAAGGTGTAGGCCATTTTGAACCGCTGCGTCATTATGCGGAAGTACATCTGCTTTTGGAACCGGGAGAGCCGGGGAGCGGTCTGCAGTTTTTTACTGCATGCAGTGAGGACGTGCTGGACCGTAACTGGCAGCGTCTGATCCTGACTCATCTGGAAGAAAGGGAGCACCCGGGAGTACTGACCGGTTCTCCAATTACAGATATGCAGATTACACTGATTACAGGACGCGCCCATCTGAAACACACAGAGGGTGGCGATTTCCGGCAGGCAACGTACAGGGCTGTGCGTCAGGGATTAAAGAAAGCAAAAAGTGTACTGCTTGAGCCATATTATGAGTTCAGACTTGAGATTCCGGGGGATATGATAGGGCGTGCCATGACTGACATTCAGAAAATGAATGGAACTTTCCAGCAGCCGGAAGCAGATGAGGATGATATGATGGTTCTGAAAGGCAGTGCACCTGTATCAATGATGCGAGATTATCAGACACAGGTAACCTCCTATACAAAGGGACGGGGCAGATTATTCTGTTCATTGAAGGGCTATGCCCCATGTCAGAATCAGGATGAAATTGTAGAGGAGATTGGATATGATTCCGAACGTGACTTGGACAATCCCACGGGTTCTGTATTCTGTGCTCATGGAGCAGGATTTGTGGTGCCATGGTATGAAGTAGAGGATTATATGCACTTAGAAGGGATTGACGAGTCTGAACTGGGGAATACCATACCGGATAGTGAAGAAAGTATAGCAGGAAACAGGAATAGTAACAATCAGACAGATTCAGGTTATCGTCCACCCAGGAATGCCGGTGTAGGAAGCTATGAGGATGAAGAAGAACTGAAAGCAATTTTTGAGCGCACATTCGGACCGGTCAAGCGTTACAAAGAACCACAGTTTAAGAGAACATTTTCTGCAAAATCTGACAGCGGCAGCTATTACCGCAACAGTTCTTCTGCTAAGAAGAAAGAAAAAGAATATCTCCTTGTAGATGGCTATAACATCATCTATGCCTGGGAAGATTTAAAAGAGCTGGCAGATGCAAACCTCCATGCAGCTCAGACAAAACTGATGGATATTCTGAGCAACTATCAGGGCTTTAAGAAATGTACGTTAATTCTTGTATTTGATGCTTACAAGATAGAGGGCCATGCAGAGGAAGTGATCACCTATCATAACATTCATGTAGTCTACACCAAAGAAGCTGAGACAGCGGATCAGTACATTGAGAAAACGGTCCATAAGATTGGCCGGGAAAATCAGGTAACGGTAGCAACATCCGATGGACTGGAGCAGATCATCATCATGGGACAGGGTGCCCACCGTATGTCTGCCAGAGGTCTTCGGGATGAAATAAAAGCTACAGAAAATCAGATCCGCCAGCAATGGCATGAGAAACGTCAGAGCAGTAAAAATTATCTGATCGACAATATTTCTGATGAAATGGCACAATATATGAAAGAGAAACGACTTGGAAAATAGTAAAAGGGAGATGTAGTCATGAAAGAAAAGCTTACACAGAAGGATGTTGAGAAAATCCAGCAGGAGATTGACCATCGCAAGCTGGTTGTACGAAAAGAGGCAATCGAAGCTGTAAAAGAAGCAAGAGCCCAGGGAGACCTGAGTGAGAATTTTGAGTATTATGCGGCCAAGAAGCATAAGAATCAGAATGAAAGCCGTATCCGCTACCTTGAGAATATGCTGAAAACAGCAACCATTGTTTCTGATGATTCCAAAGACGATGAAGTTGGAATGGATGATATTGTAGAGGTATATTTCGAGGAAGACGATGAGATTGAGAAATACAAACTGGTTACTTCCATAAGAGGAAACTCCATGGAAAACCGCATCAGCATTGAATCTCCCATTGGTATGGCTCTGAAAGGTCACAAGGTTGGAGACAGAGTGGAAGTAAAGGTAAATGATAACTACAGTTATTTCCTGGAAATCCGTTCTATTGATAAGACTGGTTCCGAGGATGAAGAAATCCGCGGATTCTGATAATAATACTGTCGAAATACAGGATCCGGATTGATAAAAGAACTATTGTAAGAGATGAACACCGGTTAGTGTCATATCTCCTGCAATGGTTCTTTTTATTTTTATATCAAAAATACGGATGGATTTATAGGAACCTTACACAGAATGAATATGATGACTGGAAATTTTACATGGATTTAACATTCTCATGGGGATGATTTTACAAAGCATGGTTATGATGGGAAACAAGTTAAATAACCATATACTTATGAAAAGGGAAAAGGAGAATAATCATGGATTTATTCAGTATATTAACGTTGATCGGAGGCCTTGCATTATTTTTGTATGGTATGAATGCAATGGGAGATGGCCTTGCGAAGGTTTCCGGCGGAAAGCTGGAGAAGATTCTTGAAAATCTTACTTCAAATCCGATAAAAGCAGTGCTTTTGGGAGCAGGAGTAACAGCAGTGATCCAGTCATCTTCAGCTACGACTGTTATGGTAGTAGGTTTTGTAAATTCAGGGATCATGAAATTATCACAGGCAGTAGGAGTGATCATGGGTGCCAATATCGGTACTACGATCACCTCCTGGATCTTAAGCCTGACAGGAATACAGAGTGATAATTTTATCATTCAGATGTTTAAACCAACATCATTTTCCCCTGTGCTTGCGATCATTGGTGTGATCTTCATTCTGTTTATCAATGATTCAAAGAAAAAAGATATCGGAACAATTTTTATAGGTTTTGCAATCCTGATGTACGGTATGGATATGATGAGTTCTGCTGTAAAACCTCTTGCAGAAGTGCCGGAATTTACAAATCTGTTACTTAAATTCTCAAATCCGTTGTTAGGTGTTATAGCAGGTGCCCTTCTTACTGCAGTGATCCAGTCATCTTCTGCATCCGTAGGTATTCTGCAGGCCCTGTGTCTTACAGGTGCAGTACCGTTCAGTGCAGCAATCCCGATCATTATGGGACAGAACATCGGAACCTGTATTACTGCAATCCTTTCTGCAATCGGAGCCAAGAAGAATGCAAAACGTGCAGCAGCAGTACATCTGTATTTCAACCTGATTGGTACGGTTATCTTTATGACTGTATTCTATCTTATAAATGCAGTTGTTGGATTTTCTTTCTTCCATCAGGCAGCAACACCGGCAGGAATTGCTGTTATCCACAGTGTATTTAATGTTACTGCAACGATCATTCTCCTTCCTTTTGCAAAGGGACTGGAGAAACTTGCCTGTCTTACAATCCGGGACAAAAAAGAGGACGTTGTTGTTTCAGCAGAGGACAGAGAGTTTATGATCCTGGAGCCTCGTTTCCTGGAGAAACCGGCATTTGCAGTAGAGCAGAGCCGCAATGCAGCCAAAAAAATGGCAGAAGAATCCCACAATGCACTGTTTACAGCACTGAGTCTGGTGGATAAATACAGTGAAGAAGGCGTAGAACGTGTGGAAAACATGGAATCCAAGGTTGACCGCTATGAAGATGAACTGGGAACTTACCTGGTGAAGCTGAGCCACAAAGATATCTCAGAAGCAGACAGTCACAGCCTTTCCATTATGCTTCACTGTATCGGGGATTTTGAACGTATTTCCGACCATGCTGTAAATATTATGGAATCAGCACAGGAGCTTTATGAAAAAGGACTGAAATTTTCTGAAAATGCAAAGAAAGATCTGGAAGTGCTGGGACAGGCAGTAGAAGATATCGTAAATACGGCATATGAAGTTTTTGACAAACAGGATATGAAGCTTGCGGAGAAAATTGAACCACTGGAAGAAGTGATTGATGAACTTTCCAAAGAAGTAAAACGTCGTCATGTACAGAGACTGAGAAACGGTGAATGTACAATAGAGATGGGATTTATCCTTTCGGACATTACAACCTGTCTGGAACGTGTGGCAGACCATTGTTCCAATATTGGAGTCTGTGTGACGCAGGTGAATGAAGATTTGTATGATACTCACAGTCATCTGAATATCGTCAAGAGCCATCCGGACGAAACATTTTATCATGAACTGGAAGACGCACGAATCAAATATCAGCTTTCATAAAAATAAACAGGTAGATGACAAAATTCCATTGCCGCAGGCAATTTGGAATGAATTTTGGCAACGTTACTGAGAACGAAGTGAACAGTAACGGATGATGTTATCCGCATGATCAGGAAATCCGGGCACTCTGAAGTATCTGAGAGAGATATTTCAGAGAAAATGGCCGGATTTTTGTTTTAAAGAAATGAAACAGATGCCGGATATTTACTTGTACAGGGATAAAAAAATAAGTATACTGAAAAAAGAAATACACTTGTGACGACAAAGCAGGTGATAAATAAAGGGGAGGCAAAGCAGAATGATCTATTGTGTAGAAGATGAGCGGAATATCAGGGAGCTTCTTATTTATACACTGGAAACAACAGGATTTAAAGCCAGGGGGTTTGGCAATGGCAATGAACTGATGAAAGCGCTGAAAGAAGAGATACCGGAGCTGATCCTGCTGGATATCATGCTTCCGGGGGATGATGGCTATACCATTCTGGAGCAGCTGAAAAGTATGCCATCTGTAAAGGATGTGCCGGTAATTATGGTTACTGCAAAAGAAGCGGAATTTGACAAAGTAAAAGGTCTGGAAGGCGGAGCGGATGATTACATTACCAAGCCTTTCGGTATGATGGAATTTGTTGCCAGAGTAAAAGCAGTTCTCAGACGAAGTGCCCGTCAGAATGAAGATAAGGAACTGCATTACGACGAGCTTTATCTAAATGTAGGACGTCATGAGGTGCGTTACCGGGAAGAGAAGGTCGATCTTACCCGAAAAGAATTTGAACTTCTTCAGTATCTGCTGGAGAATAAAGGACTTGTTATGACAAGAAATCAGATTCTCTGCCATGTATGGGGATATGACTTTGACGGTGAAACCAGAACTGTGGATGTCCATGTGAGAACCCTGCGCCAGAAACTTGGCGAGGCAGGAAATCTGATCGAAACGGTCCGGGGTGTAGGATACAGGATCGGCGCATAACAGATAAAACAGGCGAAAACAGGAGTGGAAAAATGAAGCATAAAATATTCAGTCACACCAGTTTACTTATCATTTTATCCGTAATACTTACATTCCTGGCAGCAGGAACTGTCATGTATAACAGATATGATATTTATATGAAACAGGGTGTCAGAGATGAAGCCGCATATATTAAAACAGGTCTGGAAGAAGACGGAGACGTTTTTCTCTCAGACAGGGTCGGAGACGCCACCAGCAGCAGGATCACTCTTCTGGGAAAAGATGGTCAGGTGTTGTTTGACAGTATTGAGAATCCGGAAGAAATGGAAAATCACAGTAACAGACCGGAATTTATTGAAGCTGAGAAGCAGGGATCCGGTGAGATGGTACGCTATTCAGACACCTTATCAAAACAGACGTTTTACTATGCTGTAAAATTAAAGGATGATCAGGTTCTGCGAGTAGCCAGGACTACAGACAGTCTTCTGGTAACAATGTTAACCAGCTTTCTTCTGCTTGGCGGACTGGTATGCGTGATCCTTGTAATTGAACTTTTTCTTGTGCAGAAACAGACCAGAAAGCTGATAGAGCCTATCAACCGGATTGATCTGGAACATCCTCTGGAGCATGTATGCTACGAAGAATTAAGGCCATTGCTTTTTCGTCTGGATCAGCAGAACAGACAGATTCAGAAACAGCTGGAAGATCTTAAGAATGCAGAGAGTGCAAGAAAAGAGTTTACGGCAAATGTTTCCCATGAATTGAAAACTCCTCTTATGTCAATCTCCGGATATGCGGAGCTTATGATGAATGGAATGGTACCGCCGGACAAGATGCAGGATTTTTCCGGCAGGATTTTTCATGAGTCCGAGCGTTTATCAAATCTGGTTGCAGATATCATTCAGCTTTCCAGACTGGATGAGAAGAACGGAGAAACTATGTTTGAACAGGTTGATATCGGAGAGCTTGGGGAAGATGTGATCAACAATCTGCAGAACAGGGCAGCAAAGAAAAAGATTAATCTGGAATATACAGGCGGACCTGCACAGATGCAGGGAGTACGCCATGTATTATATGAAATGTTCTACAATATTACAGATAATGCTATCCGCTATACCCCGGATGGTGGAGATGTAAAGGTTTTTGTGGGAAAACTCAATGGGAAACCGTATTTTCGTGTGGAAGATAACGGAATAGGTATTCCGGAAAGCGAACAGCAGAGAATTTTCGAGCGTTTTTACAGAGTGGACAAGAGCCATTCTCGTGAAACCGGAGGTACAGGCCTGGGGCTTTCTATTGTAAAACATGGCGCAGTTTTGCATCATGCAAAGATTCTTCTGGACAGTGAGCCGGGTAAGGGAACGAAGATGGAAATCCTGTTTGATCAGACTAAGTAAAGCTCCTGTGAAGCAGTTATTCGGTGTAGTGAAGCGGATGATTTTGTCTGGTGTTGAAAAGAGAGTGGACAGTATCCGACATGGTTGTTAGAAATGTATAAATTTTGGGGATTGACAGACAAGTGATTATTGGAGAAAATAAAATCAGACAGTTATCCATGTAAAAGCAGGTACAATGGAGGGTATTTTCAGTATGGAAAAATGGAGAAGCATTGCAGCGGGTATGAGCTGTTTGTCAATGCTGTTCGCAACAGGAGCGGTTACTGTATCAGCATCAGATGAAATCACAGAAATTCCGGAACAGAGTATTGTATACTGGTCCATGTGGGAAGAAGATGAACCACAGGCAGATGTGATCAGAGAAGCAGCAGAAGCTTATGAAGAAGCAACAGGTATTTCTGTAGAGATTCAGTGGAAGGGCAGAGGAATCCGGTCTCTGATAGAACCTGCCCTGGATGCCGGAGAACAGATTGACCTTTTTGATGATGATTATCAGAGGATGGCTCAGGAACACAGGGATTATCTGGCAGAATTAAAAGGAATGGCAGATACTGTGGATTATGAGAAGCATATTATGCCGGTACTGTTGGAGCAGGTGAAGAACTGGGGAAGTGGAGAACTGCTTGCAATGCCGTATCAGCCTTATATCACAGGCGTCTGGTATAATAAGGATTTATGGGAAGAGGCTGGACTTACAGAACAGGATATCCCGGATACCTGGGAGAAACTGATCAGAGTATGCCGTAAGATTAAAAACAGTGACAGTGGCCTTAGTGCCATGACCTGCGATGAAGAGTATGTGAATCTTCTGTATGGATATCAGCTTGCCAGATATCTTGGACAGGAGAAAGTGCAGCAGCTGATCCGTAACTGTATCTGGTCACAGATTCCACAGGCAAAAGAGGCGGCAGATGATATCAGAATTTTGTTTTTTGCGGGATATATGAGTCAGAGTGCACCGGCACAGCATCCGGAAGGTCAGGATGAAGTGGGAGATGGCGAGGCAGTCATGGTGCTGCAGGGCTCCTGGGTTCCGAATGAAGTGACAGAAGCTACAGAATCTGATGATTCCTGGGGATTTTTTCCATGGCCTGCAGTAAAGGCCGGAACAGACGGCACAGAAGGTGTTATGGTGGGAGCACAGGGATTTGGAGTCACAAAGGATTCGCAGATGAAGCAGGAAGCTTTTGACTTTGCATATTCCATCTGTACCGGGGAAACAGATATGAAAATGACAGATGCGGTTAATTCCATCCCGGCAGATACGGACAATACACAATGGCCGGAAGTGCTGGCAGATGCAGTACCGTATATGAAAGAGATGTCAAAGCCGTACATGTGGGCTGCAGGTCTGGAGGCAGATCCGGATTATAAAGAACAGATACAAAGCGAACTTCTGAAGCTTACAAGATTAGAAGAAACATCGGATGAATTTATAGAGAATCTCAGCAATATGAAATAAGAAAAAGGCTGTTCAACATTATGAAAATATTGGTCTGGTATTACTGGCGCTCTCGTTCTGAGAGCGCCTTTATTGATGTGATATATTCTGTGGGTGTCATTCCGGAAATTTTTTTAAACTGTCTGGAAAAGTAATGGATGGAAGAGTATCCCAGAAATTCTGAAATCTGCGTAAAGTTCATCTGGTTCTCGCGGATCAGTTGTCTGGCATAGGCGATCTTTAACCGGGAAAAGAAATCCATGGCGCCGCACTGATGTTGTTCCTGAAATATTTTCTGAAGCTGGGAGCGTCCGATCATATTGTCATGGCACAGATCGCAGAGTGTAATATTTTCCCGGATGTGGTCTTCCATATAAGCAATGACACGCTTATAGACAGCGGAATTATTTTTCAGATTCACAAATTGGCTGACAGGTACAGTCATGGGAGGAGAAGAATTTCTCCGGATCATGTAGATCAGCATCTGCTCAAGGTAAATACGGATAAGCTGCTGAGAACCAAACAAAAAATCTTCTTTCTTTTCCATCTTTTCTGTATAAGGATCATCCAGAGGGGTTTTGATACAGCGGCGTGCCTCGGCAATCAGCATTCCCATGAGATTTCTCTCAGAATCAGAAAGTTTCAGCAATTTTTTCTCAAAGAATTTCATACATGGAGAATCGCATTCAAAAGAAACTACCACAATATTAGGTGCGGTATTTCCTATGGCAATAAGGTTATGAAATTCATTTGGTCTGTGAAAGATGAGCTGTCCGCTTGTCAGATGGTAGATACCGTTATCTGTCTCTATTTCTGCCTTTCCCTTATCTACACATTGAAATTCCCAGAAATTATGGCGTTCTCCTGCAAAGTGAAAATCACTTTTGTATTCAAAATAGTGGATTGTATAAATCCGGTCAATATGAATATCTTCTTCCAGATACATACTCTCAAAAGCCATTACTGCCACCTCCCTCAGCCTGTCCGAAAACTGCAATATGGTTGTTGTGTACAAGTATACAACAAAAATAGATGAAAAACCAGTTAAAAATGAATTTTTGTACAAAAGAAATGGACGTTTGTGCAAATACTATTTGTGCAAAAATGATAAAATAAGAACTACCAAAAGAAATAATTGTTGAAATTCAACAAAAGAGCGAAAAGAGAGAAAAAGAAGACAAAATGTCAAAACTGACCAAGGAGGAAAAAAGGTTATGGGTATGAAGAAAAAGATGCTTAGTGCAACATTATGTGCGGTTATGGTTGGTTCACTTGCAGCACCGGCTTTCACTGTTCAGGCAGCAGATGATACATTAGTTTACTGGTCAATGTGGGAAGCTACAGAGCCACAGGGACAGGTGATTCAGGAAGCAGTTGACGCTTATACAGAACAGACAGGAGTTAAGGTAGACCTTCAGTTTAAGGGACGTACCGGAAACCGTGAAGCACTTCAGCCTGCACTGGACGGCGGCACACAGATTGATATTTTTGACGAAGATATCGACCGTGTAAACGGAATGTACGGTAAATATCTTCTGGATCTGGAAGACCTTGCGAAAGAGAATGACTATGAAGCAACTGCAAATGCAGGTCTGATGGCAGCATGCCGTGATGCCGGCGGCGGTACATTAAAAACAATTCCATATCAGCCAAACGTATTTGCTTTCTTCTATAACAAAGATCTGTTTGAGCAGGCAGGAATCACAGAAGAACCGAAGACATGGGATGAATTCAAAGATGTATGCCAGAAATTAAAAGATGCAGGAATCACACCAATGACTATGGATGATGCCTATGCAACATGTGTGATCGGATATCATCTTGCAAGACTGGTTGGCGAAGATAAAGTAAAAGAGATCGTAACTGAAGGTGAATGGGATGATCCTGCAGTTCTTCAGATGGCACAGGATATCGAAGAACTTGCATCTAACGGATATTATTCAGAGATGGTTGGTTCCAACGTATGGCCTGCAGGTCAGAACACAGAGCTTGCACTTGGAACAGCTGCAATGTATCTGAATGGCTCCTGGTTACCAAACGAAGTAAAAGAGATGGCAGGTCCTGACTTCCACTGGGGATGCTTCGCATATCCGGCACTTACAGACGGAGCAAACGGAATCGAAACAAACAACTTTGGTGCACAGGTATTTGGTATTAACAAAGATACAAAACTTGCAAAAGAAGCTTTTGATCTGATCACATTCCTTACAAAAGGTGAATACGACCAGAAACTTGCAGATGAAACTGTAGGTATCCCGGCTGATACAACAAACACAGAATGGCCGGCAATGGTTGAGTGTGCAAAACCTGTTATTGAGCAGAGCACAAACCGTTTCACATGGGCATGCGGTGTAGAATCCAACGTAGATATGACTCCGGTTATCAAAGAAAACTTCATCAAATTAATGGCAGGTTCCATTACAGCAGATGAATTTGTTTCCACTATGCAGGACGCAGCGAAATAAATAAAGAATTTATAGAGATGGTGGCATCGTATCTACGCTGCCGCCATCTGTCTTTTTGAATATCCGGGTTTCAAAGGCAAAAAGTCGTTCGTGCTTGCGCGATAAGACTTTTAGACTTGGAAACCGCCAGACATGAGGAAGTAGCGATTTACGAAGTAAATCAGCGGATTCCGAATGGCTGGAGGATTGCGGGAGCGAAGCGTAGCAATCCGTAGATATGGTATAACTTACAGAGGAGGTATTTATTTGAAGAAGAATAAAACGATGATCGTTGTATTTCTGACTCCGGCAGTTCTGCTGTTTCTGGGAATCTTTCTGTATCCGATCATCAGAACAGTGATCATGAGCTTTTTCAAGATCGACGGAGTTACAGATTCCATGGATTTATGGAAATTTGTAGGATTTGGCAACTATACAAAGCTGATGAGTACCAGCTTATTTAAGACTTCATTTTTTAACCTGTTTCGTATCTGGCTGATCGGCGGTCTGGTGGTAATGAGCCTGTCTCTTTTATTTGCAGTTATTCTTACCAGTGGAATCAGAGGAAAGAAATTTTTCCGCGCGATCATTTATATGCCAAATATTGTCAGTGCAGTAGCGCTTGCTACTATGTGGCTACAGTATGTATACAGTCCAAGATATGGCTTGTTGAAAGATCTTTTTACAGCACTGCATCTGGACAATCTGGCAAAGATTCAGTTCCTGGATAATGACCACAAATTCTGGGCACTGTTGTTTGCATATTGTTTTGGAATGGTTGGATACCATATGTTAATCTGGCTCAGCGGTATTGAGCGTATCAGCCCTGAATATTATGAGGCGGCAACCATTGACGGAGCGACCAAACCGGCACAGTTCCGTTACATGACACTTCCATTGTTAAAGGGAGTATTTAAGACAAACATTACCATGTGGTCTGTAAGCAGTGTAGGCTTTTTTGTATGGTCACAGCTTTTCTCCACAGTAACTGCAGACACACAGACAATTACCCCTTATGTTTATATGTACATGCAGATTTTTGGCGGCGGTAATACAGTTACAGAACGAAATGCAGGTCTGGGAGCTGCCATCGGTGTACTGCTCAGTGTCTGCGTAGTCATTGTATTTACAATCTGTAACAGAGTGATCAAAGATGATGATCTGGAATTCTAAGGAGGGATGAGAAATGGCAAAAGAAAAAGAGGCACGCAGACCCTTTAATCTGAAAAAAGAAGTCAAACTCCTGCCGGGATACATCATCCTGCTGCTCTGGGTAATCTTTACCATTGCGCTTCTGGGATGGGTATTCGGGGCAAGTTTTTCAACAACAGCAGAAATCTTCCAGGGAAAAGCCCTGAAGTTTGAGTCCGGGTTACATTTTGAAAACTATGCAAAAGCATGGAACGGTGCCGGAGTTGCAGGATTCTTCGGAAACTCTCTGATTTATTCAGTGATTTCCTGCACAATTCTGGTCCTGGTGTGTGCACCTGCAGCTTATGTACTGTCCAGATTTGATTTTATTGCAAATAAATTCATCCAGACCAGCTTCGTATCTGCCATGGGTGTTCCGGCAATCATGGTTGTTCTTCCTCTTTTCAGTATTATTTCCGGTATGGGAATCCTGAATAATGTGGCTGCAGGAAGAACTGTACTGATCATATTGTATGTAGGAATTAATGTACCTTATACGACCATTTTCCTGCTTACATTTTTCAGCAATATTTCCAGAACCTATGAGGAAGCGGCAGCAATCGACGGATGCCCTCCCATGCGTACTTTCTGGAAAATCATGTTTCCCATGGCACAGTCAGGAATCGTAACAGTAACAATCTTTAACTTTATTAATATCTGGAACGAGTATTTCCTGTCACTGATCTTCGCAAGCTCGGATAAGCTGAAACCTGTTGCACCCGGACTTTATGGAATGATCAACTCCATGAAATATACAGGTGACTGGGCCGGAATGTTTGCAGCAGTGATCATTGTATTCCTGCCGACATTTATTCTGTATATTTTCCTGTCTGAGAAGATCATCGGTGGTGTTACCGGTGGCATTAAGGGATAATATTAGAGGACAGCAGGACAATAACAATTGTTTGCGATGTTACTGTTCACACACCACTATCCCGCGAGGTGTTTTGGCATGAATATGCCAAAATCCCGAGACATACAAGCCAAAATTCCATTGCCGCAGGCAATCTGGAATGAATTTTGGCTACGTTACTGTGAACGGAGTGAACAGTAACGTTTGCGATTGTGAAAGGTATTATGTAACACGTTTTGACCTCGAAATCATAGTATGATAAGATGAATGTAAAAAGTTACCAGGTAATCTGAGAGTAACGAAAAACATTTAAAGAAAAGAGGAAAAAAATTATGAAGAAACCAGTATTAGTAGTTATGGCAGCAGGTATGGGAAGCCGTTACGGCGGTCTGAAACAGATCGATCCGGTGGACAAAGAGGGACACATCATCATGGATTTCTCCATTTATGATGCAGTACAGGCCGGATTCCGGAAAGTAGTATTTATTATCAAAAAAGAAAATGAAGCAGACTTCAGAAGCGCCATCGGTGACCGCCTCAGCAATCAGCTGGAAGTATCATATGTTTTCCAGAATCTTCACAATATTCCGGAAGGCTATGAAGTACCGGAAGGACGTGTGAAACCATGGGGAACCGGACATGCCGTATTAAGCTGTATCAATGAAATCGACGGACCATTCGTTGTAATCAATGCAGATGACTATTATGGAAGCCATGCATTTAAGATGGCATATGATTTCCTGACAGAGAACGAAGATACCGCAGATACTTACAGATATATGATGGTCGGCTATAAACTGGAAAATACTTTGACAGAGAATGGCCATGTGGCAAGAGGTGTGTGCGTTACAGATGAAGAAGGACATCTTCTTAAGATCAACGAGCGTACCCATATCGAAAAGCATGACGGCGGCACAGCTTATACAGAAGACGATGGAAAAACATGGACTATGCTTCCGGAAGGCAGTACAGTATCCATGAATATGTGGGGATTTTCCGCAAGTATCCTAAAAGAGCTGAAAGACAGATTCCCTAAATTCCTGGATGAGAATCTGAAAGTAAACCCGCTGAAATGCGAATATTTCCTGCCATTTGTAGTAGATGAACTTCTCGGTGAGAAGAGAGCAACTGTAAAAGTTCTGAAATCTATGGATAAATGGTATGGTGTAACCTACAAAGAAGATAAACCTGTGGTAGTAGCTGCCATTCAGAATTTAAAAGATGGAGGGCTGTATCCACAGAAATTATGGGAGGAATAATTGAGTGGAAATTAACCGGGAAATAAAGAATATCACCAGTGCATTTGTTCTGGAAGATAATCTGACAGAATGTGTTCCTTATGGAAGCGGACATATCAATGATACTTACCGACTGACTTACGGTACAGGCAAACATTATATTCTTCAGAAAATGAACAGGAGTATTTTTACCAAACCTGTGGAACTGATGGAGAATGTCAGCGGTGTTACTGCCTGGCTGAAGAAAAAGATCCAGGAAAACGGTGGAGATGTGGAGAGAGAGACTCTGAATCTTGTGATGACAAAGGATGGACTTCCTTATTATGTAGATGAGGACGGGGAATACTGGAGAGTATATTTATTCATTGAAAATGCAACATGCTATGATATGGTAAAAGATGAGGAAGATTTTTACCAGAGTGCAGTTGCTTTCGGGCATTTCCAGAGGCTGCTTGCAGACTATCCGGCAGAAACTCTTCATGAGACTATCGTAAATTTTCATAATACGGTGGACAGGCTGGATAAGTTTAAAACTGCTGTGGAAAAAGATATATGTCACAGAGCAGCAGATGTGGAAAAAGAGATTCAGTTTGTGCAGGACCGCACAGAACTGGCACATGTCCTGTGCGATATGCAGGATCAGGGAAAGCTGCCGTTGCGTGTTACACATAATGATACCAAGCTGAATAACATTATGATTGATAATGCAACGGGAAAAGCCATCTGTGTGATTGATCTTGATACTGTAATGCCGGGGCTTTCCGTAAATGATTTCGGTGATTCTATCCGCTTTGGCGCAAGTACCGGAGCAGAGGATGAGAAAGACCTGACGAAGGTGTCCTGCGATCTTCACTTGTATGAAGTTTATGTCAAAGGTTTCATTGAAGGTTGTGGCGGTGCACTGACTGAGACAGAACTGGATATGCTTCCCATGGGAGCAATCCTTATGACCTTTGAATGTGGAATGCGTTTCCTCACAGACTATCTGGAGGGAGATCATTATTTCAAGATTCACAGAGAGGGACATAATCTGGATCGTTGCAGAACACAGTTCAAACTGGTGAAAGACATGGAAGAAAAACTTTCCCGGATGAAAGAGATTGTAAATAAGTATAAACAGGTATAAAAAAACGTACATGTCCATAAAGACTTGTGTTTATGAACTGATTCGGATAGAATTATCCTGCGGGGATATGAGAAAAATCATATTTTCGCAGGATTTTCTACAATACATGATGTGCCAGGAAACGGTATTTTACAGTTCTGAATATAGGGTGCTGTAAAATACAGAGGTAAATTTTGCAGATGTGAAACAGGATATCCGCAGAATTTTATAGATTACACTCAGAATTATCAAGGATATTTCTGATGCTGTGAACTAATATAGGTATTGTTGAAAGAGAAAAAAAACAGAAATTGCAAAAAACAGGTATTGTAGCAGGAAGACAGGTTAGGAGGAATTATTATGGCAATTTTAGTTACAGGTGGAGCAGGCTATATTGGAAGCCATACAGTTGTAGAATTGCAGAACGCAGGATATGATGTTGTAGTTCTGGATAACTTAAGCAATGCAAGTGAGAAATCTCTGGAAAGAGTTTCCAAGATCACAGGCAAACCAGTGAAATTCTACAAAGCAGACATCCTGGACCGCGATGCTTTAAATGAAATTTTTGATAAAGAAGATATTGATTCCTGTATTCATTTCGCAGGTCTGAAAGCAGTAGGGGAATCTGTTGCCAAACCTTGGGAATATTACGAAAATAACATTGCAGGAACCTTAACACTGGTAGATGTTATGAGAAAACATAATGTAAAGAACATTATCTTCTCTTCATCTGCAACTGTATACGGAGATCCGGCAATCATCCCGATCACAGAAGAGTGCCCGAAAGGACAGTGCACAAACCCATACGGATGGACAAAATCCATGCTTGAGCAGATCCTGACAGACATTCAGAAAGCAGATCCGGAATGGAACGTAGTTCTTCTCCGTTACTTTAACCCGATCGGTGCTCACAAGAGCGGAACTATCGGAGAGAATCCAAACGGAATCCCGAACAACCTGATGCCATACATCACACAGGTTGCAGTTGGAAAACTGAAAGAACTTGGCGTATTCGGAAATGATTATGATACTCCGGACGGAACAGGTGTGAGAGATTACATCCATGTTGTTGACCTTGCAAAGGGACATGTAAAAGCTCTTAAGAAAATCGAAGATAATTCCGGATTAAGCATTTACAACCTTGGTACAGGAAAAGGCTACAGCGTTCTTGACATTGTGAAGAATTTTGAAGCTGCTACAGGTGTTAAAATTCCATATGTGATCAAGCCACGTCGTCCAGGCGATATCGCAACCTGCTATTCTGATGCTTCCAAAGCAGAGAGAGAACTGGGATGGAAGGCAGAAAACGACATCAAAGAAATGTGCGCCGACTCCTGGAGATGGCAGTCCAATAACCCGAATGGTTATGATGACTAATTAATACAGAATACAAACATCCCCCACACATGGGAAGAAAAGCTCATGTGTGGGGGATATTTTGAATATAAATATGAAAATTACAAATTAAGTTCTTTCATTAGTTCTTCCTGAGAAATAAATTCATGACAGTCAGGATTGTTTTCAATTTCTTTTAACATCATTAAATCTACTTCATCAGGTTCTACTTCTTCAATATTTGCAAACAAATCAGGAGCTGTAAAATGTTTTTGAATGATATGCCAGAAGATATCAGCATCTTTATCGCTCATAATGGATACAGCACCTATAATACGTTCTTTGACAGCTGTCATAAAATCACACTCCTTTATATATCTGTCCACGATTACCAATAAGTCTGATAACAATAATGTTTTCGATATTATCAAAAATTATACGATAATCTCCTACGCGTAAACGATAACCAATTTTGCCTTGTAATGTTTTTACATCTCCCTTAGGTAAGTTAGAAATTGCGTTAATAATACGCCTTTGAGTTGTAACATCTTGTTTTTTCAAAAACTTAAGGGCTTGTTTTGAATATTCGATTTCCAGTTTTACCACTCCTTTACGAAATTATTATAGAATTTTCTATTTGTTATCTTTCGTAAAGCAGAAATGTATTCTGGTATGTTTAATATAGCATATAAAAATATTGGAAGCAACTTTAATCACTGGATTGTCAGAGTATTTTTTACTGGCTATAATAGACAGGGAAAATATTATATTATTGTCAAAGAAAGGACAGGATACACATGAAGGTAGCAGCAATCCAGATGCCAACAGTAAAAGATAAAATGCAGAATATCCGTACCGCAGGCACTTATATGGAAAAAATAAAAGTAGAACAACCGGACTTCGTAATCCTCCCGGAAATGTTCTGCTGTCCATATCAGACCGAGAATTTCCCAATTTATGCAGAAAAAGAAGGTGGTCCATCGTGGCAGGCGATGTCTGATTATGCAGGGAAATACCATATTTATCTGATTGCAGGTTCCATGCCGGAAGTCGATGAGGCAGGAAATGTTTACAACACTTCTTATATTTTTGACAGAGATGGAAAACAGATTGGCAAGCACAGAAAAACTCATCTCTTTGATATCAATGTAAAAAATGGACAGTACTTCAAAGAATCCGATACTCTGACTTCGGGAGATCATGCCACAGTATTTGCTACTGAATTTGGGAAAATGGGTGTCATGATCTGCTACGACATCCGCTTCCCGGAGTTTGCCCGCACAATGGCACTGGACGGTGCAAGGATGATCTTCGTCCCTGCAGCATTTAATATGACTACAGGCCCTGCACATTGGGAACTGACTTTTCGGGCAAGAGCTCTTGACAATCAGATTTATATGCTTGGATGTGCTCCTGCCAGAGATACACAGGCAGGATATATTTCCTGGGGACATTCTATTGTAACAGATCCATGGGGAAAGGTCATGAAACAGTTAGATGAGAAAGAGGGCATTTTAATAGAAGAAATAGATTTGGACCGGGAAGACCAGATCAGAGAACAGCTTCCATTATTAAAACACCGCAAATCTGAAATGTATCATTTATAGAAGAACACATTTTTTTCGCAGACTGACCATAGATCAAACACATTTACCAGATATAGTAATACCATCAACAAAAACAAAAGAAACAGAGAGAATTCAAAATATAAAGAACAGAGAGGTATTACTATGAAATATAAACATCTGGCAATGATCATGGGAGTTATGATAACAGCAACATCTGTGGGCTCTACGGCAACAGTATTTGCAGAAGAGAGCAAGACAGAAAACACTCAGGATGCAGGTGACACTATAGAAGATACAGCGGAAGCATCAGATGAGGATGCTGAAAAAAAGAATGACGATACAGAGCAAACAAAGGAAAATGAAATTCTCGGAGAAGTAAAATCTGTGGAAGATGGAAAAATCACCATTGCAGTAGGAACCAGAAAAGAAATGGGGCAGCCTGGTGAACAGCCTCAGAGTGGCGAGAACGGAGAAGCTCCGGAAAAACCGGAAAGTGATGACTCAAAAGCAGACGGTGCTGCAGAAGATGCTGAAGAAACAGACAGCGAAGCTACAGAAGATACCAGTGAAGATAAAACTACTGATGCAGAGGAAAACGCAGAAACTACAGATGGCGAAGATGAAACATCCGCAGATAACGCAGACAAAGGCGAAGCACCAGATGGTAACGGTGATGGTCAGGGAGCTCCGGACGGAGAAGCACCATCTATGTTAGATCTGACAGGCGAAGAACAGGAAATCACAGTTACAGACAGCACAGTGATTACGAAACAGTCCATGGGCGGCGGTCAGGGAGCACCTGGTGGAGAGGCTCCGGAGAAACCAGACGGAGATAACGGAGAAGCACCAGAGAAACCGGATGGAGATAATGCCGATGACAATGCAGATGCAAAATCGGAAGATACTGAAAACACTGATGATTCAGAAAAGGCAGATGCATCTGACGACTCAGAAAGCAGTGACGCAGAAAAGACGGAAGAAGCATCTGACAGTGAAAATGCAGACAGCGAAGCCCCGGAAAAACCAGAGGGAGAAGCCCCGGACGGCAACGGCCAGGCACCAGATGGCCAGGGAGCACCGGATGGTGCAGGTCAGACGGAAGAGATTACATTAGATGACATCAAAGAGGGCGACGTAGTAGCTATCACATTAGATGATGACGGAAACGCAGCAACCATCACAGTCCAGTCCATGGATATGGGCGGCGGACAGGGTGGTCCTGGCGGTCAGGCTTCCGGTGTGGACAGCTACGATGCAGCAAATGAATACAGCGAAGATGAAACAGTCTCCGATACCTCTCTGGAATCTACAGGAACAGACGAAAACGCAGCACTTGTTTCCAATGGTGCAGAGGTTACTTTCAGCAATGACGCAATCTCAAGAACATCTTCAGACAGCCAGGGCGGTGATAACTCCAGCTTCTATGGTGTAGGAGCAGCAGTTCTTGCCACAGACGGAACTGCATATGTTAAAGGCAGTACAGTAACCACAGACAGCAAAGGCGGTGCAGGACTCTTTGCATACGGTGACGGAACTGTATATGCAGCAGATACAGATATCACCACACAGCAGGATACTTCAGGCGGAATCCACGCAGCAGGTGGCGGAAAACTTTACGCATGGGATTTGAACGTTGAAACTAACGGCGAATCTTCCGCAGCAATCCGCAGTGACAGAGGCGGCGGAACAATGGTAGTGGACGGAGGTACTTATACTTCTAATGGTGTAGGTTCCCCTGCGGTTTACTGTACAGCAGATATTGCAGTCAACAACGCAGAACTGACAGCAAATGGTTCAGAAGCAGTCTGCATCGAGGGATTAAACTCTCTGAGACTCTATAACAGCAACCTGACCGGAAATATGAGTGATGATGAACAGAATGATACCACATGGACAGTCATTCTTTATCAGAGTATGTCCGGTGACTCCGAAGTAGGTAACAGTACATTCCAGATGGATGGTGGAACGATTACATCCAAGAATGGCGGCTTATTCTATACAACAAATACAGAATGTACAATCACATTAAAGGACGTAGACATCACATACAATGATGACAATGAATTCTTCCTGCAGTGCACAGGAAACAACAACCAGCGTGGATGGGGCCAGAGCGGTGCTAACGGATCTGACTGCAATTTCACAGCAGACAGCCAGGATATGAAAGGAAATGTAATCTGGGATTCCATCAGTGACCTTGATTTCTATATGACCAATGGCAGTACACTGGAAGGTGCGTTTGTCAATGACGAATCCAACGCAGGAAACGGTGGAGACGGATATTGCAACGTAGTGATCGACAAAGATTCCACATGGACAGTAACCGGCGACAGCACCATTACATCCCTTTCAAACGCAGGAACCATCGCAGATGCGGACGGCAAAACAGTTTCCATCGTAGGTACAGACGGAACAACTTATGTAGAAGGCGACAGTGATTACACAATCACAGTAGGCTCTTATCAGGACAGCGCAGATACATCTGCATCTACTACAGTCGATGATTGGTCCAGCTATGAGGTGGAAAGACCGGAATCTCTGTAAAGTAAAATTTAAGTAAAATGAGAAAAAAACTCATTTCCAATGCATGAATAATGTAGAAACAGATAATTAAGACAACAGCAATAAAATCAAAATGTAAAAAAATCACGGCGAACAGTCGTGATTTTTTTATGCGCATTTAACATTTATTTGCCAAAAATAAGATTGTTGGTGATGTCAAAAAGTTTTTATAATAATGCCAGTGGTCAAAAGCAAAATGTCGGTGGACAGTGCAATGACAATAAAAAAGCAATATAGCTAAAAAAGAGGAGAGAAATATCAATATGCAAAACAATCTTGCATCAATGATAAAAGAAAAAAACTGTTCCTCCTGGATATTGACGGAACTGTTGCTCTGGGAAGTGAACTTCTTCCGGGTGCAGCAGACTTTCTTCAGACAGTAAAGGAAAATGGTGGAATTTTCTGTTTTCTGACAAATAACTCGTCCAAAGCAGCCAGTGATTATGTAGAGCAGTTTCGTGACTGGGGAATTGAATAACTGCGCGTCGCATTCTCGTTACTTTAGCCTGCAAATAAAAAGTCAATACTAAAATTGAAGAAAATTAAAAAACTTTATAGGTTAAAAATTAGGCATTAAAATAAGACCACCACACCAGTGCTGGTCTGAAAATCATAATGATGATTAGGATTCTGGAAGAGACGAAAGATATTCTTTCACTCGTCCGTAATAGATTCTTAGAAACTTGTTGGCTCCTGCAGTCATATAGACATAGTAAGGCTTACCCTGTGCCCGCTTCTTGTCTATGAACTGATATACAGGATCATCCTGTGGGTGCGTTTTTATTAAGACATCCATTACCTGAAATAAAGTCTTTCTAAGAATAGAGGAACCTCGTTTGGAAGTTGGAACACTTTTTTGTTCATAACTTCCAGATTCATTAACACCCGGGTCTACACCGGCGAAGGCGGTAATAGCACCTTTGTGAGTAAAACGGGAAACATCACCAATCTCAGCCATCAATTGAGGCCCGAGTGATGTGCCGACTCCTTTCATTGCCATAACGACAGGGTATTCAGGAAGTTTGGATGCAGTTTCATTCATAAGTGTGCGTAGGGATTCAACAGTTGTAGAAACACTATTAAGTTGGTCTACAGCCTGCTTAATAATAAGTTTAGTAATGTCATCCTTAGGAAGTACAGGAACAAGCTCCTTGGCTTTCCCATAGATTTCTTCAGCCTTTGACTGACTGAAGTTGTACTTCTTGCGTTTGCACCAGTTTTGATAGTGGTTAATAAAAGCGTTTTTGGACATTTTACAGACACAGTCCACATGCCAGTATGTAGATGCAAAATCACCCCATTTCTGGCTACTGTCACTGCGTGCAGGACTGTCAAAGTAAGTATTAACACCAGGATAGGTTTGGTCAAGGATGCCGATAAGATTATTCTTCATGGCTGTTTTATGCTTCATGTAGAAGCCAAACTGACGGTTCATGGTTTTAAGCTGATTGCGTAATTCATCCATAACACTATACTGTTTAAGATTTTGCCATTTGTCAAGTGCATAGCGTGCAATCTTAACGGCATCCGCTTTATCAGATTTGACTTTACGAAGGGAATCATTATCAAAATCCTTGATAAGTTTGGGGTTAATGGTACTGACGAAAAGGTTAGCCTCTGAAAGCTGATGGGCAAGGACTTCGTAGTAACGTCCGGTATGTTCCATCACGATTCGTGACTCACCTTCAACAGAGTTGATGAGTTCTACAAGTGAATGGATGTCACTGGTTGTGTGTTTGATTTCAAAGGGGGTGGAAACGATTTCACCGAAAGGTCGCATGATAGCAACCATACTTTTACCCTTAGAAACATCGATACCTACTGCGTTCATAAATTTGTCACTCCTTAAGATTATTGCAATGGATAAGTACCAGTTTTACTCATTGCCTATTCAATCTACTGTGGTGTGACACGAATGCACCTATGGCGATTCAACCTGCATAAAACGAACGCTGCGAATGAGGAACTGGTTATCAGTCTATAATACGGACGCGAAGTCCAAGAAAGGAAGCCGATATACCGATTGCTCCATCATTATACAGCTTAAGCAACAAGATGGATAATTCCTTACTGGTTGTAAGGGATGTTAACCATAAATATATTGTAGTAGAGAGGAGGTGAACCTGACCAAGACACGCAATACAACAAAATACCTTGCAATCAAAGAATTATAGATTATTTCTGGCTTTCCATACTGGCAGTCATAATTGTTATCTCCATAATCATCGCATATTATGCCTCTGCCCATGAGCAGGCATCTTCCCAACCAGTATCTGCTAAACGCCATTCTGACATTGATGTAACTTTTGACGCTCTGCGTTCATCCCTGGAAGACACATCAAAATGCTATCTATGTGGAAATGCGGAAGAAAGCCTAATGAGCTACTACAAAAATTTTGACACCATTGGATTGATATCGCTGAATGACTGGTATGTGATTGATTTTCCACTGAAAAATTACGATGAAAACGGAAATGAGATAGAAAGTGCTGCTTCAACTTCATTCCTCTCTGGGAATACAGGTGAAATAGCTTATTCTTCAGATGGAACTCCAAGCCGTGGTATGGCAAGCATAGATGTGACGTTGCCGATAAATTATGAAGTTGATACCAACATGTTGGAAAAGCATTTATGTCAGAACTGCCTAAATAAAGTAGCTGCTTCATTAGAATACAGAAAATCAAACAGTGAACGCAAAGAGGCTATCTCTCTGTGCATTGTCGATTTCAAAACTCTGGATATCTACTCACTACAAGATTACTGGAGATCATATTTTGTCCGAGATTATTATGTAGAAATGGATTTTGATGATAATATAGTAAGAACAGAAGTATTTTATTTGCCAGAACGTCAATAACAAATATGGGAAAGAGATGGTACTACATGGGAATAATTAAATATTTTAGAAAAAAGTACTGGGAAGCAGCCATTTTCAGAGGTGGGCGACGTATACCATTTACCTGTGATGGATTAACAGCTGTTCCTGATAGCGCCTATGCATTGTTTACTGAAAAAGAGTTAGAAAAAATTTACGAAGAAAGAGATATTTTTCATGAGCGGCTAATGCATATGATTGATTCTTTTTAATCACATGTACATCAGAGTTTTATATATTACTTATGATATTGTGCCGGCTTTGTCGCTTTGTATCAGCCGAATGAATACAAGAAAAGGAGCTGTCGGGAAATAGACAGCTCCTTCAAAGAAAATCTGCAGGATACCTTTCTTCTTTCCTTCTGTAAGTTCATTCCACCCACACTTTTCTCTGGATCTTTTCACCTGTTCACTTGTAAGCCCAGATTTCTTGCCATTCACCCTTTCAAGAACCTCTTCTACCGTCTGCTGATAAATTTCCTTCATCACTTCCGCCTCATCGTTTCTAAGTATTTACTACCTGAATTTCTTATGCAATGAAATACCTCTTTGAAAAAAATATAAAAAAAAGACCTTCATTGCATAATAAAAAATGCAATAAAAGTCTCACCATTTCCTTATGATACCGGATGCTTCCACCGTACTGACAACATCACAAACGCAATTTGTTAAGCACAGGTTACTCCCCTTTATTGGATCAAATCATATACCCAAAGTAACATGATTGTCAAGATACTTTATCATTACTTTTTCATTTTATGTTATACTTTTTACATCGTTAACACTATTAAAATAAATTCTCCGGAGGTGAATCAAATGGATCATACGAATAATTCCTGTTGTTGCGGTGAAGCGGAACATTTTTCCGGATGTCTGATTTGTGGTGCTTCTATTACGTATCGTGCTGAAAGCTCTATTCAGACGTGCAGCATCTGCCATAAAGAGCAATTAACCAATGCGGTCTGTGAAAATGGTCACTTTATCTGTGATGCCTGTCACAGCTATGGCACATATGCTCCGGTAATCACAACACTCAGAGACAGTACAGAAAAAGATGCTTTGCTTCTTCTGGAAAAAATTATGGATCTTCCATCTGTACATATGCATGGACCGGAGCATCATGCAATTGTCCCATGTGTTCTTCTGACAGCGTTTCGCAATAATGGAGAACATATGGATTACGATGCTGCACTATCTGAAATCTGTAAAAGAGCGAAGCAGGTTCCGGGCGGTACCTGTGGTTACTGGGGTGTCTGTGGAGCTGCTGCCGGAGCCGGTATTTTCATGTCCGTTATGACTGGATCCAGTCCACTTCACAAAGATGCATGGCCGTTTCCTCAAAAACTTGTTTCCATTATTTTATCCAGACTGGCAGATGTTGGTGGACCTCGCTGCTGCAAACGTACCAGCAGAATTGCCATTGAAGAAGCCGTTCATTTTTACAGTCAGTTTTGTTCTGTAAACATTCCGTTGTCTTCTATAACGTGTAAATACTGCGAAGATAATCGCGAATGTATCCAGGAAGATTGTCCATACTATCCTGAATAACAGGCAAGGCAGTGATTCCATGATACCACGAAATCACTGCCTTGTAACTCGTTTGCCAGGATACAGCGCCCCATCTTCCCACTTTGCTTTTTTGCAGTTCCATGAACGAATATCCTTCTCTTCCAAAACACTCCTGATTCGTTCTTCTCCATTGTCCGATGTAAAAAGCGCTGTAATTTCCTTTTTTCCATCTACAATTTTCACACAATAATCTACCAGTTCCGGAATCTCAAACAGTAATTCATCCATCTCTCTGATACTTCCCAATGGATCCATCCGCTTTACAAAGTCCAGGCGTTTTATTTCACTTCCACAGAGGCATCTTCCTGGAATGATCCTTGACCAGTCACCGGTTCGATATCGAATCAACGGCTGTGCTTCCATTCCAATGGTTGTAATCACCAGTTCTCCCCATTTACCGTCCGGCAGCACATTTCCGTTCTCATCTATAATCTCTGTAATACAATGGTTTTCCCGCATATGCATGCCCTCATGCGCCGTGCAGCAAATGGCACCTCCAAGCCCCATCTCTCTGGAACCATAGTGCGGCCAAAGTCGTGTTTGCAGAATTTCTTCGATTGCTTTCATGACAGTTTTCGGACAGGCATCTCCGGATACCAGTGCTCTTTTTATACTGCCTTTTCCGCACATTCGAAGCATGGACAGCAATGCCGTCGGCATTCCCACATACGTATCCGGCTGCTCCTCTTCCAGAATCCTGTTCAGTTCGCCATAAGTTCTTCCTGTCCCGGTTGAAAGAGGTTTTGCTCCCAGACGTCTGATTGCCTCCGCGATCAGTTCTCCTAATCCAAAAGGACCTGAAAATGGCATAGCCACCATCGTTATACTTCCAGGATAAATAAATTCACCCAGACCTGCCATAAAAAGTTCTATGGTGTGTTCACAGTCTCCCTCTGTATAGAATACACGTTTACCGGCACCGGTAGTTCCGCTTGTCTGTTCTGATATCACTTTCTGTACTTCCCCCTGGGAGCAAAGCAGCATCCTGCCTCCATCTCGTGCCAGATCTGTTTCTGTCGTAAAAGGAAGGCTTCTCAAATCTATCAGGCTTTCCAGTCTTTCCGGCAAATCTCGGTAAAAACCCTCTCGTTCTTTCTCTCTCTTCAGTACAATATTTAATTTCTCCAGCTGTATTCTGTGTATTTCATCTCTTGTAATCTCTGTAATACCTTCCTGCTTACAGATCATTGCATCTATATTCGATCGTTTCACTTTCTGTATAAATATATTCCTTTCGAATTCGTCAGATTATATGCACAAAACGGCACCATTCCATAATCAGAATCCACCTCGCAGATATAACATCTTTTCAGACGTTCAAGATCCAGATTCCATGCATCCTGAAAAATCATCCCTGATACTGCAAAAGTTTCATTATGAACCCGGATCAGGAATTCATCCAGCGCATCTGTCTGTGTCATTTCTCCATCATCAAATTTTTTTGTGCTATAGCTCCACTGATTTTCCACATACTGTCTGGAATTATCGCTGGTAGTACAACAACATCCTCTGCCTGATTTCTTTTCCAAAAGTTTCAGTTCCCTCTCACCTTTTTTCAGATAACTTACATGAAAAGAACAATATGGATTCTCTGCTCCACCACCGGCGAAATCCTTGCTTTTCATAAGCCCGTCAGTCTGTTCCTCGATCAGCTTCAACATCTTTGGTATGGTAATCGGAGCTTGTGGACGCTGCTGAGAACATCTGCCAAAATAGCTGATCGGCTGGAAATGTACTCCTCTTACAAATGGCATATGATCCATCGCAAACTTCAGAATATCTCCAACCTGCATGTCATTTACTCCTGGCGCAATGACAGGTACCAGGGCAATTCCCAGTTCCGCTTCCGAACAGTTTAACACAGCCTTTTCTTTCAGTTCTATCATAGAGCGTCCGCGCAATGTCTGATACACATCATCTGTGACACCGTCAAACTGAAGAAATACTGTATTCAGTCCTGCTTTTTTTAGTTTTCTGGCATATCCTGCTTCCTGCGCAAGACGGATTCCATTGGTATTCAATTGAAAAAATGTAAACCCTTTTTCTCTACCCATATGTATGATCTCCGGAAGATCCTCCCGCATGGTTGGTTCTCCACCTGAGAGCTGAATATTGAATGGTCCTCCATGATCCATCAGAAAATCATATTGCTTTTCTATTTCATCAATTGAAAGATCACCGTTTTCCAGACATTCTCCTGCCGAAGCAAAGCAGACCGGGCAGTGCATATTGCAGCGCTTTGTCACTTCCAGTATCATACAACAGCCTTTTCGTTCGTGCTCCTCACAGAGTCCACAATTATCCGGGCAGGATTTCTCTTTGATTTTGGGATTTACCGGAGTCTCCGCAGACAGGTTTTCTCTTCCCCAGGAAAGATACTCTGCTGCCGTTCCTTCCCAGATCAGTGTCTGAAACTTTCCGTGGATATCACATTCTTTCACCAGATAAATGCCATCTTCACCGATACATTTTTTAGCCGTAAGTACTTTCATACATATCGGGCATACACTTTTTGTTTTACCCAGCGTAATCATAGTTCCAATATTCCCCGTTCTGTCAGTATTTCTATCACTTTCGTATAAGTATCTGCAATCAGCGCAGGACATTGCTCCATAATCACTCCCCAATCCAAATTAGAAGTGATATCCTTACAATAAAAAGCACCAAATTCTTCTTCGGTCTTCTTATGGAACCACTGATATAATTCCTGCACAGCCGGTTTCATCTGTATATCTTCTTTCTCCTGCGGAGCCAGATTGCCAAGGAACAAACCTATCGCACAGGCTCCTCCTGTCAGGCAGCCACAGGTATCTCCACAGTAACCGATCCCACCGCCAAGACCTCCCAGAGCCTTTACAAGCTGTGGATTTTCCTCACCTATGGCTTCCAGTGTCATAATCATAACCATTTGTGAGCAATGATAACCCATACTGCTAAGTTCTATGATTCTTTCATAAAGATCCATGTGCTACTCCTTTCTGCCAACCAACATGGTATAGCGCAGCTTCTTTCCTTTATATTCTTTCTGCAGAAGCTTATACTCTTCGCAGCAGAACGAATCATTCCAGATTGCTTCCAGATAATATTCCCGCCAAAGTAACGTCTGATCCTCCTGCCGGAGAATGGTAAATCCTGTCTGTTCTGCCATTTCTGAAAGATTTCCAGTATCCAGATCTGACAATAATAGAAAACCTCCCTTTTTCAGAACACGCCAACATTCAGATAGTGCATTTTTCTGATCTCTGCTGACAAAAAATGCACACTGGCTGATGCAAAGATCTATACTGTCTGATGAATACTGCAAATGCAGAAAATCGCCAATTTCCACATCACTGCCCCGTGGGAAAAGATCCACGCCATGTGCTTCCAGCCCAAATGATTTCAGGATTCGAACCGTGTCTCCTTCTCCTGCTCCAAGATCCAGTGCTTTCATTTCTTTTTTCCATTCTATGTTCTCCAGAAGATGAAGCGTCTGCGCTTCCCCTCCCGGATGCCTGTTCATCTATTTATCCTCCAGTGCACGCTCCACCGCGAGCACTTTTCCAAGTGCGAGTTCTTCCGGAACATACACAAACCCACACTTTGGACAGACAGGCATTTCCACAGGAAACCCATTTTCCAGATACATAAATTTTGCTTTTCCTTTTACAAGAGGAACCTTACATTTCATGCAGGTCAGCTTTCCTTCCGGATCAATCGTATAATATGTTCTTTCTACTGCCATTACTGTCCCACCCTTTTCATAATATTCATTCGATGACTGTATGCTCTGTGTACCAGATATCCGTCTTCTGTTTCCACAAACCGCACCCAGAATGTGACATTTCCCAGTCTGCTTCTTGTCACCAGTTCTTTTGTTTCTTCATCCAGGATTGCCTCCTGATTTTCTCTGTAATCTGATAACACACGTTCCACATCACTTTTCAGTATCATGCGCTCATCCATCATATGGATTGCCTCTTCTGTATAGGCAACAGTATAGTCTTTTTTCTCCATGATCGGTTCCTCATTCCAGATGTTTTTTAAAAGTGTTTGTTTCAATATGAGCCTGTTGTAGCGTTTCTCACTGATATCAGGCATATTGCTGGCATTTGCACCATACAGAAGTTCCATGATATGTCTGGATTCTCTTCCCTCTCTGGCAAATCGGTCTCTGCATGCCATGCAGTATGTAATATATGGTGCATCGGAACGTTCCAGACACTTTTCTGTCATTTTCGCTGCCATATCTTTATTGGCATATGCCGTCAGACCTCCATATCCACAACATGGAGACAAATCTCTGGAATATTCTGTATCTTCAACGATACATCCCATATCCGACAAAAGTTGTCGTATCGTATCTTGTGTCTGTGCATCCCCTCTGGCACCACAGGCATCATGTATGGCAACCGGTATCTCCAGTCCTTTTGCCTGCTGTGGAAGTCCGATTTCTTTCAAAATTTCCCAGATTCCTATAACATGCGCTCCAATACTTTCTTTTAGCTGCTTCATGCAGCTTGGACAGCCTGCAATGATGATCGGATCACCAAGCTTGGCCAGTTCCTGTTTCAGCTGCTCATTTACTTTTTCTGTCATTTCATAGCGGCCTGCCCATTCGCTGATTGCACCACAGCATCCTAGCATCAGAGCAACACCTCCATCTACCCGATTACTTAAATCTTCGTATGCCTGCATAACCACATCCGGCGCTATCGCACCTGCCTGACAGCCTGGGAAAAATACATATCTGCAAGTTTCATATCCCGGCTGGAGTCTGCTCAAAAAAGCCTCTGAATTTGAAAATAACATGTCCATCAGTGCAAATTCATGTGGCGCCAGCGGCATCTTATCTGTAGATACCATATTTTCTCTTGCTGACTTGCACACCTGACTCATATCAAATCCATTCGGACAGATCACCGTACACTGTCCACAGAGGGCACAGGCATTCATCGGTTTGTTCATCGGATGATCTCCCATGATAATCTGCGTATTATTATAGATCTCACGGGCTAATAAACCCGGATGTTTTTGATATTCACTTAAATACACACAGCCTTTCATGCATTCGTCACAATGACACTGAATACATCGTTTTGCTTCTTCTACAGCTTCTTCTTTTGAATACCCATCCTGACCACAGAAAATCTTATTCGATCCATGGATTCCTTCCATGTTCGTATAAAGCTTGGTAGTCACTGCTCCTTCACTGCCTCTGTTGCTGTGCGGCGATAAATTCTGTACCAGAAGATCCACTGTCAAAGCTGCCCGCTTTGCGGCAAAAGCCGCATCCATCACAGATTCCGCAGGTCCGCTGACAATCTTTGCCTGTTCTCTTAACATAATCTCGACATCTGCTGCTTCTTCCGGAGCTAACATTTTTGCCACTTCTTCTGATGCGCATACCACATCTGCCAGTTCCATTTTTTCTCTGATAAACGAAAGATTCAAACTGCATCCAAATTCAAAAGAAAGATCCATAGATTTCAGACGTTTCGCTTCATTGCTGCGGTCTGATTCCAAAAGATGTCCGGCTACCGCTGCAATATAGCTTTCATAATCTTCTTCCTTACAATAAATTGTCGTAGGATACATTTTCTTTTCCAGTTCCCCTGCAAGAAACAGTGGAAATAATCCAGAACCAAAGATTGCTGCCCTTTTCTTCTTTCTCATGCGAAATACACTGCTTCGTCTTCCCGGTTCTCCATACCGGACAATCGCACGTTCTACTTCTCGTATGGAGACACCATCACCAAGTTCACAAAGCTTGCAATTATCTTCGCAAGGTGCCGTACATCCATCACAGAGAATCATTGGAAATGGTGTAATTTTCTCATAAATTGCCAACGCTTTCTTAAAATTTCCTTTTGCAGCATAATACAGCATCTCTTTTGTATCCATTTTGAAAGGACAGGCTGCAACACAGTAGGCCGGCTGTTCATGGACGCAGAGACTGATCATATGATCCATCTCTTCTTTTGACATTCGATTTACATGATAAACGTGAGTAGAACCTCTCTCCTGTATGTATGTCATAACCTGCTACTCCTTTCGTCTGTAAAGGGGAGGCAGTTTCCCGTCTCCCCTGATTATATCACAGTTGGCAGCTCTTACTCCAACCACATTATGAATTAAGCTTATTTCTCAAGTTCTTTTAATGCTGCAAGAACCCTTTCCGGACGGGCAGGGATACGTGTAATACGTGCACCTGTCGCATTAAAGATTGCATTCAGGATTGCAGGATGTGGAGCATCCAGTGGAGCCTCACCACAACCAGCCGCACCGTAAGGACCACTTGGACGATATGTTTCATTGAAGTGAAGTTCAATATCATCCGGAGCATCCTTTGGATATGGAATACCACAATTCTTCAAAGTGGTGTCATGGTTCAAATCTTCAAAATCTTCCGAAAGAGCAAGACCGATACCCTGTACAAGACCACCATAGAAATTACCTTCTACAAGAAGTCTGTTCATGATCGTACCTACGTCAGCTACGCAAGTAAATTTCTCAACGGTAACTTTACCTGTTTCTGTATTAACAGCAACTTCCGGCAGGAAGATAGTATACATATAAGTTGCAAATGGATCGCCCTGTGCGGTATCCTGATCGATCGGATGATCTGCACAGAATGTAGTTACCCAGTTACCTTCATATTTTGTTGCAAGCCCTTCTGCTACCATCTCATCATAAGTACGGAATGTTCCGTCTTCTTTCTTCATTGCTGCTACAAGATTTTCTGCAGCCAGACGACATGCATTACCTGACATAACCTGTGAGCGTGATCCTCCTGCAGGTCCTGCATTCGGACATGTCTTCGTATCATTCATAACCAGTTTAATCTGTTCCGGTCTGATTCCTGCCTGACGCAGTGTTTCATGAGATGATACAAGAACACCCATATCAGCCCCCTGTCCATGATCTTCCCATGCAGCATACATCGTAACGGTTCCATCCGGATTTAATTCTGCAAATGCATTTGATGTATCAACACCATCAAGACCACAACCGTATACTCCAAGAGATACACCGATACCATATTTCATCTTTCCGTCAGAAGCTGCATTCTTTTCGGCAACACGTTTTTTCGCCGCTTCATACAATGGACGTGCTTTCTTAAACAAATCTTCCTCACAATATACCTCCGGTGGATAACCTGTCGGGATGGTAGTGCCCTCTGATTCTTTATAGCAGTTCATTTCACGGATATCAAACGGATCGATTCCCATCTTAGCTGCCAGCACGTCAATTGCAATCTCAGATCCCATATAAGACTGTGGTGAACCATAAGCACGGAATGCGGAGCCCCATGCATGGTTTGTAAATACGGTTGTTGATTTATTACGAATAGAATTAATTCCATAACCTGCGCCTGTAAACTGAGAAAGTCTCATGGTAAGCAGATCGCCAAATTCTGAATATGGACCGTGATCTACATAGTTGTTACCCCAAAGTGCTAAGAGTTTACCATTTTCATCTGCTGCAAGCTTAATATTCATAAATGCAGGAGATCTCTTTCCTGTATAAGTAATGTTCTGGAACTGATTAAATACCAGCGATACCGGACGTTCCAGAATCTTAACAGCTGCACCAATCAGAGCCTCATTTGTCGGTGAGAACTTGTAACCAAATGTTCCGCCTGCATGGTTCTGAACAAGTCTTAAGTTTTCCATTGGTACACCGATACCATCTGCGATCATAGGCATATGAAGATGTATACCGATAGATTTGGAATGCACTGTTATCATACCGTCTTCATCAATATATCCATAACCACAGTCCGGCTCAAGGTGAAGATGAGGCTGGCGTGAACAGTAGGACTCGATCTCAACCTGCTGTGAATCCGGAATGCTGTCCCAGTCAAAGTCCGGTCCCTTGATACAGTTTGTCTCAAAAAATGCGTTTGGAGTACCAGGATGGATCTCTGCTGCATCCGGTGCGATTGCATCCATTGCGTTCATATATGCAGGAAGTTCTTCGATCTCCACCTTAACTGCATCTGCTGCTGCACGTGCATGCTCTTCTGTGTCGGCAGCTACGATCGCAATCGCATCACCAAACTGAAAGATCTTTTCGTCGCAGAGTACAGGACGCTCAAATCCGTCTGTCTTATTGTGTTTCGGAAGCATTACAAGACCATTGATCTTGTTGGTTCCGCCTGCTGCCTTAATGTCCTTCGCTGTAATAACACGAACAACTCCCGGCATACTCTCTGCTTCTGTTGTATCGATACTGAGAATATTTGCGTGAGAAACCTTGGCCTGTGTAAGTGCAAGACGAAGAGTTCCCTCCGGCATCTTTAATGCATCATCTGCACCGAAATCCCAGGTACCTGTTACCTTCTGTGCTGCTGATGGACGGATATAGTTTGTACCGACGATAGAATCACCTGTCTGCTTGAATACGAGGTCTTCTTTAGTCATCTCGCCACGCATAACTGCTGCTGCCGCCATGGTCGCATCGATAAGCGGCTTGTAACCTGTACAACGACAGAGATTACGCTGCTTGTTAAACCAGTCCCTCACTTCTTCACGGGTAGGGCTCGGATTATTATCGAGAAGAACCTTTGCTGAAATAATAAAACCTGGTGAACAGAAACCACACTGTGCACATCCATATGCCATCCATGCAACCTGTATCGGATGCATATCAGAAATTGTTCCCACACCCTCGATTGTTGTGATCTCTGCATTGTCCGGAACACGGCTCATCTTGTAAATACAGGATCTTGTAACTTTTCCGTTCATAATAACATTACATGCTCCGCAATGACCTTCTCCACAACCGATCTTACATCCTGTAAGAAGAAGATGCTCACGAAGTACCTGAGCCAGTGTCTCATCCTTATCAAGAATAAGGATTCGCTCCACACCATTGATCTTCAATGTCTTTTTAATCATGTTTCATTCCTCCTTTAAAAAATACACGTTCCGATGTTACAAATCTTCTGACTTATGTGTTCCGCATGGATCATGATCGACTCCCTTACCCGTCAGATCTTTAAGTCTTTCCATTCCTCTGACAGAATAGAAAACAATGGAAGAGCTGCTTCCGTCCAGATTCTCACCGCTGAGTTTTAAAACATTCGCATTCTCATAATAATCAATCGGAAGTGTCCGACTGTATTGCTCTCCTGTGCGCTCATCTTTTACCTGTATCGTAACTTCTTTTGCGGTAATTTCAAAAATCTTATCCATGGAAACGTTCTCCTGTTTACATTATTTTGTATAATTTCATGTTATCATAATTTTGTACAGTTTTACAAATTGTAAATAATTATTAGTTGGCTATTTTCGTCCTTTTTTATATTGTTTTTATTACTTTATTTAAAAATTTTACTATTTATCCTCACTTTTCATGCTATAATAATATCAAATTTGTACAATGTTATTTTTAGGAGGTATCTATGATGCAGACAGGTGCTCTCATCGTAGCTGCAGGGAAATCGTCACGAATGGGAGACTTCAAGCCCATGCTTCAGCTTGGATCCATTTCCATCGCGCAGCGTGTGATTAATAACTTCCGGCAGGCCGGAATCTCTAAAATAGTGGTGGTAACCGGATATAATGCGGATGCTCTGGAACGCCACCTTGCTTCCAATCATGTTATTTTTCTTCGAAATGAGGACTATGAAACTACTCATATGTTTGATTCTGTCAGGATTGGACTGGAATATTTAAAAGACAAAGTGGATACGGTACTCTTTACACCTGTAGATGTTCCACTATTCACAGCACATACCGTTACACAAATGCTTTCTCTTGGACAGCCTCTTGTCACTCCGGTCTGTAACGGAACTCCAGGTCATCCGATCCTGATTCGTTCCTCATTAATTGAGTCCATTTTAAGCAATGATGGAAACACTGGTCTGAAGGGTGCTGTAGAACATTGTGGAACTCCCATGTATTGTTTAAATGTAGAAGATCCTGGAATCATTCATGATACGGATACACCAGAGGATTATGCAGAACTTCTTCGTGCACACAATCAAAGTCTGATCCGTTCAGAGATTCAGATTCAGCTGGCACGGGAAAAGGTCTTCTTTGATGAACAGCTTTATTCGCTGCTTACACTGATTCATGAAACAGGATCTGTTCGTGATGCCTGCGAACGCATGCACATTTCCTACTCCACCAGCTGGAATCTGATCCATACATTAGAATCTCAGCTTCATGAACCGCTGATTATTCGAAGTCAGGGCGGTGTAAAGGGCAGTCACAGTGAGCTGACACCATACGGAGAAGAATTTTTGAAGCGATATGCCCGTTTTTCAGAGGAAACACGTACCTGTTCCGAAGCAATATTTGAAAAGTGTTTCAGAGGATTTTTCAATGCGTAATCTTTATCTTATTCGACACGGAAAACCACAATATCCAGATGAACATTCTTACTGTATCGGTCAGACTGATTTTTCTTTATCTATGCTTGGACATCTGCAGTCAGTCCTTCTTCACGGAGAACTGGATGATAAAATAACTGCTGTTTACTGCAGTCCTTTGTCAAGAGCTATGGAAACGGCTGCACATATCACACCTGATCTTCCACATATCACTATCTCAGATTTAACAGAACGAAATCTGGGAGAATGGGATGGTCTTTCATTTGATGAGATACGCAAAAGATGGCCGGACATATATGAAGCACGTGGAATGAATCCTGATTACCCGATTCCAGGAGCAGAAACTCCTTTCGCATCTGGCATGCGTTTTTCGCAGGCAATTTATGAGATTCTTCGTTCTTCTGAGGGTGATATTGCGATTGTTGCTCATACAGATGTAATTTCTTCTTATCTGTATTTGCTTGATTCAAAACAGCATGCCAGACAGTATTTTCGTCTTCCATGTGGTTCCTATTATCATCTGAACGCAGACGATAACGATCATGTTGCCTTATCTGATTCGACTTACCTGCTGCCTCATCCTGACTTGCATGACGAACTATGCCGGATGCTTCGCGATTCGGTGTCTCTTCCTCATCATGTACAGGCGCACAGTGATGCAGTGACTGAATTGGCTTGCCATTTCTGCGATCTGCTGGAATCTCATGGTTACTTTTTTAATAAAAAACTGATTCGCTCCGGAGCACTCCTTCACGATATTGCCAGACTTCAAAAACATCACACCAAAACAGGTGGTGATCTTTTCTTACAATTAGGCTATACTGAAATCAGTCAGATTATTTCACAACATCATGGTTTACAGAAGACACTTCTGAATGAAGCGGCTATCGTCTTTTTATCAGATAAACTGATTCAGGAAACCGAACGTGTAACCATCGAAAAACGATTTGCGGAAAGTCTGTGTAAGTGTAACAGTCCCGAAGCTTTGAAATCTCATGAACGACAGCTTAAACAGGCTCTTGATCTGCAAAATATGATACAGACCATCTGTCACATGACGATATGACTTATAGAAAATTACAGGAGGTGTTTTATATATGAGAACTTTATTTCAGATCATACAACAAGAATTTCAAAAAGAAAACGACCTTGTGCTTGCATCCATCGTTGCTTCCTCAGGATCAACGCCAAGAGGTGCCGGTTCCCGTATGTTGGTTGGAAAAAAAGGCCGAGTTGCCGGAACCATAGGCGGAGGTTCTGTCGAATATCGTGCAGAGCTTATGGCGCTTGATATTCTTGAAAAGAAAGAATCCTGTGAACATGAATTCCGGTTGAATCGCAAAGATGTTGAGAATATCGGTATGATTTGTGGTGGTGATGTTACCGTATTTTTCCAGTATCTGGACCATAATGACCCTATTATTATGGAACTTGCAGTAACTGCTGAAACATTATATAAAGAACGAAAAGATTTCTGGCTGATCTGTGATCTTCATGCTACATCCGGTATGAGTCTTTACAGTGCATCCTATGGATTGACTGGAAATGTTGATGTTCCTTCTTCCATCTTATCTTCCTTATCTGCAAGACCATGCCGTCATCGCAGTGAAACCTGTGACCTATTTACAGAACAAATCGGTACATCCGGAACTGTCTATGTATTTGGAGGCGGGCATGTTTCACAAAAGCTGGTACCAATACTTGCAAGTGTTGACTTTCACTGCATCGTTCTGGATGACCGTCCGGAATTTACAGATCCTGCTCTTTTCCCGGATGCAGCAGAGACAATCCTTTGCGATTTTGATCATCTGGATCAGAGCATTTCTATCACAGATGCTGATTATTGCTGTGTCATGACACGAGGTCATGCCTATGATACGATTGTGCAGGCACAACTTCTTGCCACACCTGCATGCTATATCGGCGTCATTGGAAGTCTCGCCAAAAGAGCTGGTGTATTTCATCGTCTCGTAGAAGAGTATGGAATCGATGAGCGAGAATTAGACCGTATTATCACGCCTGTGGGACTTAATATTAAAGCAGAAACACCTGCTGAAATCGCAATATCTATCACGGGACAAATGATTCAGGTTCGAGCTGAAAGAAAGGCTGCTATGAAATGATGACAAAACATGTCTACAAAACTATTATATTCGGTGCCGGACAGATTGGGCAGATGACTGCCCGACTTCTTGGAAATTCCTATCAGATCATGTGCTTTGCCGATAATGATCCGCGCAAACATGGACAATTTATTGGTAATATCCCAATCTGTTCTCCATCAAAGGCCGCTGCTCTTCTTCCTGATCTGATTATTCTTGGTGTATTGGATGAAGAGCGGCGTGGTTCTATGATGCAGCAGATGGAGCACTTAGGCTATCACGGTTCATTTTGTGATCCTTCTGCACTTCGCATGTTTGATGCACGGGTTGCGGTTATGCGCCTTTTAGCCGAACAAATACATCAACAAAATATCCCTGGAGATGTGGCAGAACTTGGTGTTTTCCAGGGTGATTTTTCTTGCCTGATCAGTACGGCCTTTCCGGATCGAAAAATACATCTTTTTGATACTTTTGAAGGCTTTTCAGAAAAAGATATTGCCGTAGAAACCTCCAGGCATCTGTCTCGCGCTAAAACAGGTGACTTTTCTTCTACAGATGTAGACTCTGTTCTTCGCATCATGCCTGATCCATCACATGTGATCATCCATAAAGGATGGTTTCCGGATACTTTTTCCGATATTACCGATGAAACTTTCTGTTTCGTATCATTAGATGCAGATCTCTATGCTCCAACTGCTGCTGCATTACCTCTGTTTTATGAACGTCTGTCTATCGGCGGAGTTCTCCTGATCCATGACGTATACAGTACCCAGTTTTCCGGATGTAACAAAGCTGTAGACGAATTCTGTCTGAAACACCACCTGTTTGCAGATCCTGTATGCGATCTGCATGGAAGTGCTATTATCCGAAAAATCATTTAAAACCTAATCGGAAGCCTTTCATAATCCTATACGCCTTCTGTATTATGCTATTTTACGAGATACCCTCCATCCACCGGAATGATTGCTCCATTGAGATAGTCGGATGCATCTGATGCCAGAAAATCTGTGATCTCTTTATAAAGTCTGGCATCATATACCGCTATCAGCGATTCTTCTTTTCCATTATGACACAGCATAGTCACCGGTTGGTCGGCTTTTTCCATTGCGAACTTCAACAGATTTTGAAGTTCTTCCACAGGTACCAGCGGCGTATCTACCCCCAGCACCAGGCATTTTTCTGTCTTTGCCCTTCGAAAACAGCTCTCCAGACCGCCAAGTGGACCCTGACCGGAAATTCGATCCGGCACAATCTCTTCCCCACACTGTGTTCCACGATATCCAGAAATTAAGATCTGTTTTGCTCCCAACTGACATCCTTTTCCGATCTGTATCTCCAAAAATGTCTGTCCATCTAAAAGCAGATCTGACTTCTCCCTTCCCATATGGCTGCTGGCACCACCTGCCAGGACTACCAGCGTAAAATCTGATGGCAATTGCTGTTCTGCCAACTGACCGTTTTCTAATTCAGATATATCAGTCTGCATTTTCCGATTATTTTCTGGCACAGTTCGTTGCCTCCCCGGTCAGGATCTGTAATCCATGTTCCAGCGCTGGAATAATATATTCCAGACTTTCTCTGACTGCTTTCGGGCTTCCCGGCAGATTCACGATCAGTGTTCCTTTTCGAATACCTGCTGCTGCACGACTGAGCATAGCTCTTGGTGTAATCGTCATACTATATGCTCTCATTGCTTCCGGAATCCCCGGCACTTCACGTTCTATAATATCCTTTGTTGCCTCCGGCATACAGTCTCTCGGCGAAAATCCGGTTCCACCCGTAGTTACAATCAGCTCTGCTATTCCCTCATCTGCTATACGAGCCATCTCATCTGCCAGCATCTTTCTGTCATCCGGCAAAAGAATGGTATGCACCACTTCGTAATCGTTCGCTTCCAAAATTTCCTGGATTACCGAACCACTTTTATCTTCTCTCTCTCCTGCATATCCGGAATCACTGGATGTGATAATCGCAGCTTTCATAATTCCTTATCCTCCTATCTGGGACATTAATTTACATTCATCTGTCTCAATCTCTTCCGATGTAAAATGATGACTGACCGGTTTTTCCCATATTACTTTCTGTATTGCCTCTGTCAGTTCATCATCTGTGCATCCTGAACGCATCAAATTCTTCAAATCCGTTCCAGTCTGATATTGCAGACAGGCTTTTAAAAATCCTTCTGCTGTCATACGCACACGATTACACTGGTCGCAAAACTTATGCGTCATCGCACTGATAAATCCTATTTTACCCTGAAATTCTTCTATTTTATAATAATGACACGGTCCATTCCCATATCGTTCTTTTATTGGAGTCATTCTTCCATATGCTTTCTCTAATATTTCGCATATTTCACTTTCTCCCCGAAACTGAAAATCCTTTCCATATCCAATCGGCATCATTTCAATGAAACGAACATGAATCGGATATTGCTTTGCAAGTCTCGCTATCGATACCAGATTTTCCTGCTCTTCCACTACCGGCACACAATTAATCTTCAATCCAATCTGCGGATACTGTAATGCCGCCTGGATTCCCTCCAGCACCCGATCCAGACTTTCTCTCCTGGTTACCTTTGCAAACTCTGCTGCATTTAAAGTATCCAGACTGATATTTATATCATCAAGCCCCGCTTCTGCCAGATCTGCTATCTGTTCTTCGAGCAATACACCATTGGTCGTTAATGTCACTTTTTCGATGCCAGGAAGTTCTTTTAACATTCGAACCAGTGTGGCACAATTCTTTCTAATTAACGGTTCTCCTCCGGTCAGTTTGATCTTACGTATACCTAAACCAGTCATACATCTGCTGATTCTGGTAATCTCATCATAAGTCAGAATTTCTTCATGCGGGATCTGCACAACTCCATTTTCCGGCATACAATAGACGCACCTGAGATTACATCGATCTGTAATGGATATCCGCAGATAGTCAATCTCTCTTCCAAATCTATCCTTCATACTATTCTTTCGGGTTTCGATATAACCCGCTTTTTCCTCCGCTTTTTTCTACCAGATGAATGTCCGTCAGCTCCATGGACTTGTCAATTGCCTTACACATGTCATAAATTGTCAAAAGTGCCACATTCACACCAGTAAGCGCCTCCATCTCCACACCGGTCTGACCTTCCATTTTGGCTGTACAGATTGCCGTAATTTCAAGATTTTCTTCATCCAGTTCAAAATCTACCGAACACTTCTAAATCATCAGCGGATGACACATCGGAATCAGATGAGATGTCTGTTTTACCGCCATAATGCCAGCCACTCTTGCTATTCCAAGTACATCTCCTTTTTTCACAGTCCCCTGTTTCACTGCATCCATCACAGCCTGACAGACACAAATCTTGCCTTTTGCTACTGCTGTTCTGGATGTCGGTATCTTTCCGGACACATCCACCATAACAGCGTTACCCTTCTGATCAAAATGATTCAGCTTATTCTCCATCTGCCTCACCTGCTGCCTTCTCTATCACAATTTCATCGCCTTCTGTCAATACGCCACCATGAAGTACTCTGGTAAAGATACCTTCTCTTGGCATAATACAGTCACCCATAATTTTATAAATCTCACATCCACTATGACATTTTTTCCCGATCTGTGTCACTTCTAATAATACCTCTCCGCTGCGAAGTCTGGTGCCAACCGGCAATGCCTTCAGATCGTATCCACTTACAATCAGGTTTTCTCCAAATGCTCCGTCTTCGATCGGTGCTCCCTTTGCCTTGAATTCTTCTATTTTTTCATAAGAAAGAAGACTCACCTGGCGATGCCACTTGCCGGCATGGGCGTCCTTCTCGATTCCAAATTCTTCCATCAGTCTGGCACTATGTACATTCTTTTTCTGTGTACCTTTCTTCTCACTGATATTTACCGCCATAATCTTTCCCATTTTATTTCCTCCTTCATCCCTCAATTCACTCTTTCGAAATAAAGAGATGTCCGTTATACTAGATCTAGTATAACACATAGTAAACATGATAAAAGAATTGTTTTTTCAATTGGAGAAATTATGTATATTAACGAACAATAACAAAATCTGTCTCTGCTAGAGACAAAAACATATCAATATATCGGAAGAAATGGAGAATCCCGTACGGAACAAGAAGAAGTATTGAACGAACATATGATGGATGTCTATATAAATGATCATCTGACTATGAAACTTGTTTGCCTGCCCCAGCATCTGACTGAACTGGTTCTTGGAAGATTGCTGACAGAACAAATCATCACGTCTTCCGAAGATGTAGATCATATCTATATCTGTGAATATGGAAAACGTGCAAAAGTCTATTTAAAAAATTCGGCACGCAGCACACAATCCTCATCGGATGCCTTTGTAGAAGTAACTCCTACCTGCTGTACCGGCAATCATATTTTAAATGATTACTTTGTTACATCCAAAGAGCCGCAGTCACTTACACCGATTTTCTGGAAACCAGAATGGATCTTTCATATGGCGGATGCCTTTGCGGATGGTTCTCCTCTCCATGGCATTACCTTTGCCACACATAGCTGCATTCTCGCTCAAAAAGATCACATTCTGTTTTCCTGCGAAGATATCGGACGGCACAATGCTTTGGATAAAGTGATCGGCTACGCTCTGCGGCACAATATTGACCTGCATCAATGTATGGTATATTCCAGCGGCAGAATACCAACTGATATGACTTTAAAGGTCATCCATGCAGGGATTCCAATTCTCTCCAGCAAGGCTTCTCCTACTTCTGAAGCAATTGATCTTGCAAAAAAATATCACCTGACCCTGATCTGTGCAGCCAGAAGGGATCGAATGAAAGTATTTACGAAATAATGTTTGACAACCGCATATTAAACCACCGGAACTGGATATTGAAAGCTTTTTCGCATTTTTCACGAAAGAATCACCGTATCATAGATTACCTCAACCTTGATACGGTGATTCTTTCATTTATTTTAATAACATCACATCTTTTTCATCTATCCCAATCCATATCTTATTTCCAGAAATATGCTTTTGGTACTGCTGCCATTGTTCTTTCGTCACATCTACGCGAATCCTGGCTTCTTCTTTCGTAGATACGATCAAGATATACGAAAACACGTCCTCAATCACTCTTTCCACTTTACATGGAAATACGTTTTTCGTTGTGCCATCTGCTTCCGGTAGTACCGGATGTATAAAGTGACTTCGCACTCCTACACTGCTGGCGTCTTCTTTTCCTGTGGTATCACACTGCAATGTAATTCCCCAGTCCAGAGCCATGACTTCGCCTGCTGCTGTCATAGCCTGCGGGCGATCCTCTATGGCTGCCACTTCCACCAGTTCTGCACCAAATTCTTTCATGCGAGCCGCCAGAAGTCCCTGATTACAATCATAAATCTTCCCCGGAATCAATCTTTTTCCGGGTGCCATTACTTCATCTCCGGTAGTCAGAACAGCTGCTCTTACCCGACGATAAACCTTCACTTTTATGACTCCCATACTGGCCAGTATACCTGCTTCAATAAATCCGATTTTGTCACCCTTTTTCAAAAGAACCGTTCTATTTTTAAAATTCTCTCCCTGATAACAGTAATTCTGCCACTGTCCGGTCGGACGGAAGATTCTGACAGTCTCTTCTCCATAATCTGTATCCTCCTGACGGACACAGCAGTCACAGCCTTTCGGAATAGCTGCGCCTGTCATAATCCGAACCGCCTGCCCCTTTTCCACTGTGACTCTGGAATACTGCCCCGCATCAATCTCTTCCAATACCGTCAACTGTACCGGATGACTTTCTGATGCATCCGTTATATCCTCCGCTTTGCAGGCATAACCATCCACAGGTGATCTGTCAAACGGCGGGTTATCAAATCCTGCAATCATATCCTTTGCCAACACTCTTCCACATGCCTGCAAAAGTGGTACAGTTTCCGTTTCCTCTATTACTTTTGTATGTTCCAGCAGTGCTTCCAGTGCCTACTCTACCGTAAGCTTTTCCATGCTTATTCCTCCTGTCCTGCTCTTATACGCCCTTTCCAAAGCTGCAGTTCGGATAATGACATTCTTTGCAGCCAAGACAGAATCCGCCATTTCCCATATGTGCCAGATCTTTTTTTGTCACTTCTATACCTGCGATAATACGTGGCAGAACAAGATCAAATACGGTGGCTTTTGCATACATCACACATCCCGGCAGTCCCATTACCGGTGTGCCATCTTCCAGATAGGATAACAGGAACATCGCTCCCGGAAGTACCGGAGCACCATAAGATACGATTCTCGCTCCTGTATTTTTGATCGCGCCCGGTGTCTTATCATCTGGATCCACGCTCATACCACCGGTACAGACAATCAGATCTGCCCCTTCTTCTTTTAATTTCATAATAGCGGCAGTGATTTTTTCCATATCATCATTGCACAGAATATGTCCGTGAATTTCAGCACCGTAAGATTTCATTTTTTCGATGATTACCGGTGTGAAAGTATCCTTAATTCTTCCATAAAATACTTCATTTCCGGTGGTTACAATTCCTACCTTCCGTTTCTTATAAGGTGCCAGCGATACCAGCGGTTTTTCTCCTGCTGTTTTTTTCACCAAATCCATTTTTTCTTTTGCAATCACCAGCGGAATCACACGGGTTCCTAAAAGACGGTCACCTTTTTTTACCGGGAAATTTGTATGACGGGTGGCAATCATAATCTCATCGATCTCATTAATAGCATCCAGCCTCGGCACATCCACCTGAAATACTCCGTCACAATCTGCAATCAACTCAATTTTTCCTTCTTTTACATCCGTTGGATGCATATTCTCATTGATGCACACATCACACAGAATCTGCGCTGCTTCATTTTCATGCAAAGTATTTTCATCCTTCTCCCACACATAAAGATGGTCTTTTCCCAGAGATAGCAAAACCGGAATATCTTCTTCCTGTACAATATGTCCTTTACGAAAGGCTGTATCTTTTACCACATCCTTCACAATTCTGGTAATATCATGGCACAGTACATGTCCTACCGCGTCCGTTGTTTTAATACACTTCATGACGTTCCCCTTTTACTTTCTGTCCAGAAAAGTTATAAATTTATATGGAGTAATTGTAACATATTGCCAAGAAAAACACAACTTTCATAAACACGGGAGTTTGACACATTGAAATCCGAAAAAATACCGCAAAGCCTTGAACACGGGATGTAATTATTCTTCTACAGCGAATAAATATGGTTGCTCCTACGGACAAGTTTATGCATAGGTTAGAAAATATAAAGATAAAGGAATCGAAGGATTATATGATCGACGAGGTAAGAACAAAGCGATTTCTCAATTATCAGATATTGAGAAGTTGAAAGCTGAAAACCGACTAGTGAACTACTCGGCAACTGAGTTACCAGAGCATCTGAATTAAGGCGGGATACCGCCTTTTCAGGGTGCGTCCATGACACCACTACTGTTTGCTCTTTAGAGCTATACAGCTACTTTTATTATTTCTGGCGTTTTTAGTCCGGTTACGGACAGTTCCTTTTTCTCTCCGGATACGGAGAGATATTTTCTCAGGATGTTATATGCACCTACAGCATCTGCGTTATACTTCCGGTTTCTGTCCCTGTACAGTCCCCTTTGTTTTCGGTTGCATGGCTGTGCATATCTTTTTTCCACCTCTGGTGACAGCGGACTGCACTGGCTGGTATAGCTTTCTTCCTGTCTTACAAAACGGATCCCGTACATCTTAAGCTTATATTCCATCATGCTATAGAGCCTGTTATACGGCAGATTGTGGAACTTCTGGTTTGTTCTGTGTCCCAGGTCTTTTCCTTTCCGGATATTCCGGATATCCCCTGCCACAACACAGGTAATTCCCTGTTCACGGCAGTATTTTGCAAAGTATCTTGTGATCTTGTGTAGATAATCCGTTACCGAGTTCTGCTTTTTCTGATATAATCTGCGAATATGTTTTGATGTGACTGGATGTTTTATTCCCTTCACAGACTGCTGTCCATACCATTGTGCCTGCACCCTTGCAATCTCTTTATGAAAATATCTTTCCAATGCAAGATATCTTCTGCCCAGGATAAATGTATTCCCATTCCCGGAATCATAGCATGTCATAAGATTATGAAGTCCCAGATCAACTGACAGATAGTGTCCATTCTGCGAAAGTTCTTCCCTCTCTGAAATCTCATAAACAACAATAACTTTACATTCACCTTTTTCCGGTGGGTAGATCCGCAACTGTTTGATCTGATCCATGCCCCTGAAAATCTTATTTTCAAGATAAAGAAAGTTCTCATGGATCTGATACGTTTCTTCCATATATCTTTTTAATGCTTTTGGAAGGGACAGACGGACTTTTTCTGTGTCCCATTCATGTACAATTCCCATCTGCATATAGGTAATGGGGATACTTTCCTGTTTAAACCGCGGTGGTCTGGGATTCTCAATCCCTCCGGATCTTTTCAAGGCGTAAAAAGATTTCCATGCTTTATCCAGCAGCTTGCAGACTTCCTGGGCTGTCTGAGATGGAAGCTGTTTATACCACAGATCCTCTCTATGGGATTTTTTCTGATAATACCAGTCCGGGTATTTCTCCATTCCCATTTCTTTGTAATGCTGACGTTCGTAATTACAGACATTCCAGAGCTTGGATGCCGCATAACACATATGTCCGATGACGTTTGCATATTCCTGACTGACCTTTATGGATGTTTTCTTTGACAGCAGCATTTCCCACCTCTATGATCTCAATAAACTTTACTCTGATGCTCAATATATCTGCGGATGTTTTCTTCCGACACAGACCCGACCGTTTCCACATAATAGGAATGGTTCCACAGCTCTCCTTTCCAAAGCTGTTCTCTTATTTCCGGAAAACGTTCGAATAATTTCCTGCCGGTGATCCCTTTCAGATATTTCACGATCGCAGTTATGGATAATTTGGGAGGAGCAGACACAAAACAGTGCACATGGTCTCCTTCCCCGCATTCAAACAAATGGACGGTAAAACCTTTATCCGCTGCGATCTCCTGCACCAGCTCCTGAAGATATGCTTCAATCTCCGCATTCAATATCTTCCGCCAGTATTTCACTGACCATACCATATGGTAATTAATATTGCACACACAAGTGCGGTAATGTATAAGATTCTCCTTCATACATATAGTATAGCATAGTATTAAGAATATCACAATAAAATGCCGAACATATTTTCTTTTTTAATAAAGCTGGATACAGCATTTTTTAGTAAAAAAATAAATATATTTTACTTATAATGTGCAGATATGCACAGTTTACGCTTTCATCTCGGCAATTGAATTACCGAGGATTCCCGCTTATCTTCCTAAATATTCTGATTCTCTTTTATTGTATAACCACATTGATCACAAACACTGTCTCCAACCGTTTTCCCGTCCCGAACAAACACTTCTATATCAGCACCGCATTTTGGGCACTTAATTTCTACGATTGAAATCATATTTCGTGCATCCTGACATCCTGAAAAAAAACTCATTCTTTCACCTGCTTCCATACTTTTTTCATATAATCTATAACAATATCCCCTACATATGCAATATCTTCTGCCGAAAAAGCCAGCGGAAAATTGTCGGAGAAAATATTCTTTCAAGTAATATTCAAAGGATTTTCATGTCAGATTAGTCTTTCCTACACCACCTTTTCCTGTTACGGCTATTTTCATTTCTTATTACTTTCTCTCATTTATTGTTTCAAAATTTTCCTTGCAAGCGTATGAATTTCTGGAATTTCCATCATTAGTTCATTTCCAAGCAGTCCCTTTCTTGCAATTTCTGTATCTTCTGAAATAACTGCCAGTACCTTACTCTGATCGTCAATGGACTCCAACATTGTTGGTAAAATCTGTCCGTTCACTTTATTTAACACAAAAAATACAGTTTTTCCAATGCTTTCCCCAAGCTGTTGGATTTTTTTCGTCAGCTTCAATGATTCAAAAGAAGGATCTACGATCATTAAGATCAAATCTACACTGTTATCTACGCCACGTCCAAAATGCTCTACACCAGCTTCCATATCCAGCAATACAACTTCATTTTCTTCTACCGTCAGATGTTTGATAAATTGCTTTAAAATACTATTCATCGTGCAGGCACAGCCTTCATTTGCCTGATGTATTTTCCCGCTTGAAATAAGCATCACACCATTGTTTCGTGCAATATATTCTTCAGGTATCTCATTCAATGTAAATGGTTCCGAATAGAACTTTTTTGCAAATGCAGATAACTTCACAGTATCAAGAATCTCACCTACCATCATTGTTTTAAAAGCTTTCTCCTTACCGCCAAAATACTCTATAAAGTCTCTTGGAAGTTTTACTCCCAGTTGGCGATGCAGCCCATAATTTGATTCATCAGAATCAGCTACAAGGACAGTCTTTCCCATTCGTTCAAATTCTTTGGCAAGCAGTGCTGATACTGTACTTTTTCCACAGCCACCTTTTCCACATACTGTAATCTTCATGCCTTCAATCCTCCAACTCACAGTCCTAACTTCTTTACAATTTCTCCCAGTGCACTTCTTACAGGAGAATCTTTCGGAAGCTGTATGATCGGCTTTCCATCACAGTCATACTGATATA
>OGPA01000276.1_pt1 | contig 58324 bp, 63 predicted proteins | sample 1552841 | NCBI WGS metagenome assembly OGPA01 (sample SAMEA2579916, study PRJEB22360) | human gut metagenome
ATTTTTTTCAGGTGCTTCAGAAGCTGTATTATTTACATCATTTTTCTTATTTACATCATTCAGGGACTTCATCGTCGGGACGAAAGCAACCATCTTTTCAATCTCTCCTAAACCTACTCATATCTCATAAAAGGTCTAAACGGGGTTTCTTCCTGAATCGTTATATCCCTATAAATTCGTGCTGTTTTTCGGTGGATTGGAGTATAAATTGGTGTAAATGGTGTAGAAGCTTTTATCCTCACTCAAGAAATTCCACTTATTCGTTAGATACTTTATTATACTCGCTTTTGAAATATGAGTCAAGACCTTCAAACTCAGACTGCCTAAGCTCCTTCGTCACATCGGTATAGATATTGAGCGTTGTTGAAATATCCTTATGACCAAGCGTGTCTTGAATGACCTTGACATTTACGCCCGCTTCGCACATTCTCGTCGTAAATGTATGTCTTAATGAATGGCAGCTAAAATGCGGAAGCAGCACTTCGGGATTTTCGTTTTTCAAAAACTGCTCATCGTTACAGTCACGGATTATGCGGCGGATCGCTTTATTGAGCGTTCCCTGATGTTGTGGATTTCCGAAGCGATTGATAAAGATAAAATCTGTGTATCCGTCAATAGTAGCGATACAATGAAGATCGAGCAGCTCCTGCCTTTCCTTTTCCATTATAATTGCCTCTTTCACAAAACTGAGCATTGGCACTTTTCTCTTTCCAGCCGGAGTTTTCGGCGTATTGACATTAAAATAGCAGCCTTTTTTGCTTCCATCGGTGCGGTGGTCATAGTAAACCAAAGTATGATTTACATCAATAACACCATTCTCCAGATCAACATCACACCATCTTAATCCGGTAAGTTCTCCGACTCGAAGCCCTGTCCCTATCAAAACAGCAAAGATCGGATACCAATATTGTGCGGCGGGAGTATTTTTCAAATAGCTTAAAAACAGCTCCTGTTCGGGACGGGTTAAAGCTCTGCGCTTTTCTGTCTTGAAGCAATGTGTTTGCTTTAACTCTCTAAGTACATTATCTGACGGATTATTCCTTATATAATCATCGTCAACAGCCATATCTAAAATCTGATGTAAAACCGTATGGATACTGTCAATGGTCGAAGGCTTTAGCTGGCGCTCGTCTGTAAGGTAATTATAAAACCTCTTTATGTCTGTTTTTTTCAATGATGAAACAGTCTTTGAGCCTATTTGATGACGGACAAAGGTTTCATACATATATTTATAATTCTCAAAGGTGTTGTTCTTAAGCCCTCGCTTCAGCTCCTTCCAAAGCTCATAAACCTCGTTGACCGTCGTATATCGGGCTTCAGTTTTAATGCCATCGCTCTTATCCTTTTTAATCTGTTCTTCCTTGTAGCGCAATTCATCAAGCGTCTTGGCATATACGCAAAACCTCTTATGATTGCTGTCAGTCCATCGGAATTGATAAGTTCCGTCAGCCCTTTGCGATTCGCCTGTCCGAAGCACGGCTCTTGACTTGTCTTTTCTTTTTGTTCTCGGCATAATTCTCTCCTCCTATATGCGAAACTGCTTATCAAGATAATCAATGAACGCTTCTCGGATCACACAGATTTGTGTGCCGTTATTTACCGTGAAAGGGCAATTCCCTTGTGATATGATTTGACGGATTTTTGCCCTTCCGATTCCGGTGTATGCGGCAGCTTCCTCAACGGTTAAAATCGTTCTCGTCCAAAACGGTGTGTTTTCCGACCTCTTTTGGAGTTCACTTCTGTAAGCTAAAATTTTTTCGTCCATACGACCTCCATCATATTGAATACATCTGCTCAATGTATTCATCAAAAATCCTGCGCTTAATCATTCTCCGATTGCCTACCCATAGAACAAACGGACAGTCGGCAAGGCTCGTCATTTCATAAAGCTTGTCCCTGCCTATTCCCGTATACTCTGCCGCTTCTTCTATCGTCAAATAAGGTTTTATCCAAATTGGAACAGCAGCCACACGCCTGTTGGAACTGCCTGTTTCAGTCAGTTTGTTATCCATTCGCTCGTCCTCCTCTCAAACGGAATACTGTGTTTCGAGATAATCCTCAAATTGTTTTCTTTTAATCAACCGCTTTGTTCCATTCCATAGGACAAAGGGACAGTTTTTTTGACTTGAAATTTCTTTAATTTTAGATACGCCTATTCCTGAGTATTCGGCGGCTTCTTCCACCGTCAAATTCATTTTCTTCCACAACGGAACTCTCGGCATATCCGGATTGTGCTTTTTGCTAAGCATATTGCTGTACCTCCTTGCTTTTGGTAGTTACAGCATAGTCAATATCCTGCGATAAGCCAATTATGCGAATCGGCTCCTCGCAGGCTTGACTTTTTCATTAAATTGAGTATTGCCGTTCTATATACTCATCAAAAGCTTTTCGTTTAATCATTCTCCGGCTGCCTATCCATAGGACAAACGGGCAATCCTCGCTTTCTGTCATTTCATAAAGTTTTGCCATTCCGATACCGGAATAGGCTGCGGCTTCTTCAACCGACAGATTTGCCTTACGCCATATAGGAATGTCAAACTTCCGTTTCCTTTCCCTGCTTTGCGACATCCCTATACCCCTTTCCCTTTGAAAGAGGTGCGTTTATCATAAACGATATAATCCCAGCCCCTATCATTGCACTTATCACAAGTACCTTTACTTTTCTGAAAAGGATCAAGGCGTCTGACAACATAGTTCGGATTGCGGAAATAGTCATTTAAGCATTTCGGACACAGACAGCGAATGTCGCCGATCCTGTCAGTGTTGTAAAGCCATAGACCGAATGTTTTTTTCAAGGCTGCGTTAATCTGCCTCCAAAGGCGTTCATCATCGACAAAGCCGATATACTCTGTCAAATCATCTTTATTTACAGTCTGTATTTGCTCAAGCAACACCATTGAAGGCTTCGTCAGACCAAAATCCTCGCCTAAAATAATGTGGGAAGGCAAGTACCTCTTTTTTATTACACTCGTAATGGACGCAACAATAACAGTAGGCGCATTCGCATTGAAATTGTCTGCCTGAATTACCAGCACAGGTCTTACGCCCGATTGGATCGAGCCGATTCGTGTGCCAAAATCGTAGGAAAATATATCTCCACGCCTGATTTCTGTTTCCTTCATTTTATGTATAACCTCTCTGTTCATTGAGTTTAGAAAGCGCATTTCATATCCGGAATAGAAATACCCCTTCACTCATTTGGACAAAGGGGTGCGAAATGCACACCCAAAATCAGAGGTTTTCATAAAATTTTTTGAAATTTTTTATTGCGGCAGCGATTGACTTATCTACGGAGCTATAATTTATGCCCTCCTCTTTCGCAATTTTCCTTGAACTAATCCCAAGCAAAACGGATTTAAGAAGGCGCTCCCTTTGAACAGGTTGCAGCATACTTAACGCTTGTCTTACCTTAGAAAGTTCTAATTGCCGCAGCTTTTCTTTTTCTTCCTCGATCTGTTCCTCCTCCGCTTTATCAAACGGATCAATAAATGGGGCGATAGATTTCGGATGGAACTGCTCAAAAATATCATCTTCGTAACCGTATACATCTATCGTCCTTTTGCTGCGCTTTTCATATTTATCATTATTTCTATGTGATTCACTAATCACTTCTCCCTGTGCCATTGACAGAAGTATAAAAGGCGTATACCTGCTGATGACATCAGGGTACTTATCCCACAATGCTTCTTCGGACAGCTCCGTTATAATTGCCCATTTTTCCGTTCCAGTGAAACCACTATACTCATACCGAAGGTTGATGAGTTTACAATCCTGTGCAAATAATTCTACCTGCTTGTTTACTGTAAGTTTTTTCATTTCCGTAATCTCCTTAAATTTGGAATTTTTGATATATAAGGTCACAATCAAAAACTCCGGAGATCACGGATACCTACATACAAACGCCTGCCATACTGTGATAGACATAAAGCTCCCTTTCCGCTTGACAAAAGCGAAAAGGGCTGCACAAAAAAAGCAGCTATAACATTCAAGCCCGAAGGCTGAAAGCTATAACTGCTTCTTCAAAACACATATTCAATTCGTTTTGCCTAAGCTGCTGTATTGCCGCCTAAAAGATATTCAACCAGCATTTGAAAATCAAGAAAAATTCTCAAAGCTTTAGGCATACTAATTGTAACAGATTTGCTTTTTCGTATCATCGGCAAAACTGCGCCAATTTTCTGCCATTTTGTTTTCAGCCTCGTTCCGTAAACGAAAGCTGTTCTTCGGGCAGCATACACAGTGTAGCATACGCAAGGTCGGACATTCAGTAGGGATTTCGTCGGACTTTAGTCGGACAAGCCTTTATTTGAAAAAATCGGGAATATCGCTGTTTTCATCAACTCCCTTCATATTAAAGATTCCTTTGAAGCACGGAATAGCATATCCCCACAGGGATACGCCGAGAAGCAAAATTGCTTCCCGTTTCCGGTCGTAAAAGGTACTGCGCTCCATATTCAACAAATCGAGCAGGTCGCTCTCCGTATATCGAAACGCTGTCAGGTAGCTTTTTGATATGATTTCGTGGTACAGCCTGCCGTTGTTATGGTAGTCATATATTTTCGCCATAGCGGTATCAATCAGATCAACCATCCACTTGTTTTCAAACAAGGCGCTGATACGGCTCTCAAACTCCTGCTTCTCGGTATCCGGCGCAAACAGCTCCAAATAAACAAGGGCGCTGTTCAGTTCTTCTCCGTAATAGATCAGCTCCTCATTCACACAGGCAGATTCGCTCAGCGTAATCCAGACCACATCACGGTATACGCTGAGAAGCAGTTTTGTTTTCGAGAATATATCCGATTGATTCAAATTAAGCTGCTCGTACATTTTCCGAATACTTTTCGCAGCGATTGTATCTTTCCGTCCCATCTGTTCGCCTCAATCCTTAAAACGGGTATCATTTGTTGGTAGATAAAAGTTCAAGCTAATTGATTGAACTCCCTTGACAAAACACGCAAGTTCGGTTATTATATATACGCAACTTACTTGCGTATTGACATTATACGAAATTTACTTGCGCTTGTCAATATAGATACGCAAGATATTTTCAAATCAGGTCGAATAATTTGGAGGTCAGATGAAATGAAATTCTGTGAGAAAGTAAAAGAAGCCCGCACGAAGGCAGGCTTAAAGCAAGATGAGTTTGCAAAAGCAATCGGCGTTTCTCTGCGGACAGTATCGAATTATGAGGCTGGCACCCGCTACCCGAAAAAAAGGGAAACCTATTATAAGATGGCGGAAGTCCTGAAGGTCGATGTCAACTATCTGCTTACCGATGACGAGGAATTTCTGCTGAACGCTGAATCCAAATACGGAAGCAAAGGCGCAAGACAGGCAAAGGAGCTTATGGCAGAGGTTACGGGGCTTTTTGCAGGCGGCGAGCTTGCCGATGAGGATTTGGACGAGATGATGAAAGGTATTCAGGAAGCGTACTGGATCGCCAAAGAGAAGAATAAAAAGTACACTCCCAAAAAATACCGGAAATAACGCTTGATGTCCTCTTTTTCGGACAGTGTATTTGATAAGATATACTTACTGGCAGTAGAATGGGGGTGTTTGCTCTTGGATATTCAGACTTTGGAGATTGTCAGAAAAGCGAATCGGCTGGCAAATGACCTTTGCACAAGAGATCCGCACAGAATCGCACGAGAACTTGGCATAGAAGTTATCCCGTTATCGTTCAAGAAGCAGCGAGGGGCATACAAGGTTTTAATGCGTAACCGTTTTATCTTCATAAAAGACGATCTGCACCCTGTAATGGAGTGTATCGTAATGCTGCACGAGATTGGACACGACGCATTACATAGAGAAGAAGCGGTCAAGGCTGGCGGCTTCAAGGAATTTAATATTTTCGATATGCGGCAGAGCCGGATGGAGTACGAAGCAAACATCTTTGCTTCCCAAATCTCCCTGCCTGATGATGAAATACTGGAATATATCGAAAACGGGTATGATATTCAGCAAATCGCACGGGCAATGCACTCGGATATAAACTTGGTCGCATTGAAAACGGATACGCTGATCGCACAGGGCTACCGTTTCCGTCATCAGGAATACCGCAATCAATTTTTGAAATAGATAACTGGAGGGTATAAAGATGTTGATGAATAATAACGAATATCTTGATTTGGTGCAAACTATCAAACAGGAAATTCAGCAGGCGCAGTACAAAGCTACTTTAAGTGTAAATAAAGAGCTGATTATGCTGTATTACAATATCGGAAAAATCATAAACGAGCATAAATCTTGGGGCAATAAATTTATTGAAAATCTGGCGGCTGATATTAAGCTCTCGTTCCCGAACGCAAAGGGCTATTCTGTTCGCAACCTTAAATATATGTCAAAATTTGCAAGCACTTATCCTGATGAGCAATTTGTGCAGACGGTGTCTGCACAAATTCCGTGGTCGCACAATGTTGCAATCTTGGATAAGGTTAAAGGAGAAAAGCAAAGAGAGTGGTATATACGAAAGACCGCAGAAAATGGCTGGTCGCATAATGTCTTGATTCATCAGATTGAAAGCGGCTTGTATGAACGGCAGGCTATTGCTGATAAAATTTCAAACTTTGAAAGCCGACTTGCTTCGCCGCAGAGTGAGCTTGCCGTACAAACAATGAAAGATCCATACATTTTTGATTTTATCCCTTTCAAGGAAGATATGGTAGAACGGGATATAGAGCAGGCTCTTGTTCAGGATGTAACGAAGCTGCTTTTAGAGTTGGGAACGGGATTTGCGTTTCTCGGCAATCAATATCATCTCAATGTCGGCGGCGATGATTTTTACATTGATCTTCTGTTCTACAACCTTAATCTTCGCTGCTATGTTGTGATTGAGCTGAAAACCGGAGAATTTAAGCCGGAATATGCTGGACAGCTTAACTTTTATCTCTCAGCCGTTGACGGGATTTTGAAAAAGGATAATGACAATCCTTCTATCGGTCTGTTGCTGTGCAAAAGCAAAAACACATTAGTCGCTGAATATGCCTTAAAAGATATGTCAAAGCCAATCGGTGTCAGCGAATACAAAGTTACAAGTGAGCTTCCTGAAGCTTTGAGCAAACAGCTCCCGTCTGTGGAAGATATACAAAAGCATATCAAAAGAGACTAAAATATCGAAAAGCTGAAAGCCGCAGAGCTATATATCGAAGTCCTGCGGTTTTCATTCTTTTCACTACTCAATGTTATGCTAAAAAATGGTAAATAAAATCGATAACGCTTTTATGCTCAATGCGACAATACGGAATGGCAAATTAAATGGCGAGTTAAATGACGACAATGGCGAATTAAATCCAGCTCTGCTTTATCTGAACAAGAGTGAATTAGCGGTTTATCGAACATTCCAAAGTATTAGGCATAGCACAAAGATTTAGCGGATTTGTTCTTGCTTTTGCAATCATTCCACAACCACCTGCAATGAGCCGCAAAAATCATTGCCTTCTAAAGTAAGATAGTTGTCGCCTTCATCAAGGGTAACGGAATATGTTCCATTTTTACTTGTATCGGCAATCATTTTTTCCTCGCCCTTATCAAGCCAGTAAAGCCTTGCCGTGCCGGAATCAACCGTCAACTCGTAAGTTACAGTAAGCTCACTTCCTTTATCCCGTTCTAACGCAGTACCTCCAAAGATATATTCTTTATCATTGAAATCCTCATAATCTGCTGTATAGGAGCCGGTATAGGTATCTTCCCCTTTGGTCTTATCGCCCTGCAAATCTTTTTCGTCCGTAAGGGCATATTTGCTGAAATGCTGGAGCATATCATTAAAGCCGTTTATAACACTATCTTTCAGGTTGTCGCCGCTGCACCCTGTAACAGCAAAAGCCAAACATAAGGAAAGCAAAACGGCAGTCAGAATTTTTATTTTTTTCATATCATCACCCGCCAATCCTCGTTACAATATTCATACCGATAATTGCGATTGCACCAACCGCATAAATACTGTTAATCACGACACATACCTGCATAAGTTTGGATTTTACTTTTCCTTTGGTATAGCTGAGAATGGAAAAGATACCTGAAAAAATCATAAAGGCGGCGTAACTGTAAACCATAATCTCCGCTACCGGGGATTCCAGCGCCCAATCAAAGGTACGCAGTGGCAGGATCGTCCACGGGACAAAGAGCATAATGGTAGAAATCGCAGTTAAAATTTTGTTTTTCATTGTAGTTATCTCCTTTCAGATGCGCCGTATCGCATACAGGATACGACAAGTGCCAAAATAGTGATTCCGACTGCAACAGGCAGCCACGGAAGCCAAGCGATTTGTGTTTCATAAACACCTTCAGCAGCTCTCCCATACGCCACCATTATCAGATAGAACGGGTAGCTCATCGGGTAGGCAAACCAGATTTTTGTGTTTATCATAAGCACGGAAGGTACAATCGAAGCCAGACCGATACCGACCGAAAAAATGGGAGATTGAATTAAAGTGGAAACCGCAAGGTATACAGCAGCCATTGGAATTGCAGCGGCATAGATACTGCATACATTTTTGCAGACATATAATGGCTCAAGGATAAAATTATAATCCTGCGTATGGGTAACGATTGCCGCACAGATATAGTACGCTCCTATGGACATAACCATCTGAAATGCCGCCAACAAAATCAGGACTGTGAATTTAGCAAGACATAGTTTCGTTGTGCTGATCGGCAGGGACAGCATTTTCAAAATCCCTTTATTGGAGCGTTCCGTTTGATTCAGCAGTACCGTACAGATGACCAGCGACGCCGGGATCATAAACCAAACCATACCCATAAAGCCCTGAATGAAAAAGTTGTTTTCCGGCGTAATCGGGATTCCTCTCAGGTCGAAGTTCATATCCGCATTGATAATGCTTGGAATCCACATCATAATGACAGGGATCAGCAAGATCAATAAGATTTTGGAGCGGCGGATTTTTTTGAGTTCCACTCCGACTAATGATAAGAAATTCATTCAAAACACCTCCTTACTTGCAGATAAATGACTTCTGCAATACCGAACACGACCGTTTCAATCCCGCAAACAGCTAAAAATAAGGCTGTACGGCTATTTTCCACTGCCGCAGAGAGCATTTGATACGGGGAAGCAAACGGGAACAGGCTCAACACAATATTATCCTGCGGAAGAATGGAAAGCGTAAATACTAAAATCACGCCAATACCAAGGGATACCCACATATTCTTACAGGCAGACGCAATAACCAGCATAAGCATTACAGTCGGCAGCGTAACTATAATTTGGAAACCTGCGGTTTTCAATATTTCGGTCAGGTCAAACACATAACTTGGAAACCAATACTTTGCACAGCCGACTAAGACTGCCATTTCTATGACCACCATTGCGGATAATACCAAAGCGGCAATTAGAAATTTTCCAAAGAACATACTACCTTGACGAATGGGCAGCACCGACATTTTCTGCATACCGTTATCGGCATATTCCGTGTGGTACATCATACAAGCGCCGCAAATGGAAATGAGAATATTCAACATCGCCATCATCTGCCAGTTCGCAGACATCAGTATGTTAATCGGATTGCCTGCGAGTGCAGTCATTTCCTCTGCTTTTACCATCATATAGACAACCGGAAAAGCTGCTGCAAGAAAGCCACCTGCCAAAAAAGCAGGAAGATAGCCTGTGCGCTTCAGCTTTTTGGATTCTATTAAGAGACTCATACCGTACCTCCTCTCCTGCGATTATCTTCATCAATCATAGCAAGGAAAGTATCTTCCAGATTATCCGTCGGGAATCCGGCGGCACGAGCGTTTGTTTTCAATTCTTCCTTTGTTCCTTCAAACAGCAGATGACCGTGATTCAGAATACCAATATCGTCAGCCATAAGTTCTACTTCAGGAAGCAAGTGAGAAGAAACCAATACCGTGCAGTCATATTTCTGCGGCAGGGAACGAATCAGGGTGCGTATCTCGTGAATACCCACCGGATCGAGCCCATTGGTCGGCTCGTCGAGAATCAGGATCGGCGGTCTGCCGATCAATGCGCCTGCTAAACCTAAACGCTGCTTCATACCAAGAGAGTATTTTTTTGCCAGTCTTTTTCTAAATTCAGTTAAGCCGACAAGCTCCAGAGCGTCATCGACACAGCTTTTTGGAAGCCCAAGAATTTTCCGTATAATTTCAAGGTTTTCCTCTCCGCTCAGATTCCCGTAAAAGGCGGGTGCTTCAATAAATGAACCAACTTCCTTCAAAATGGGAACTCGGTCTGAAGGGTATGTTTTTCCGTCAATATGAAAGCTTCCTTCTGTCGGCTGCGTCAAACCGAGAAACATTTTCATCGTTGTGGATTTTCCCGCCCCGTTCGGACCTAAAAATCCATAAACGCTTCCTTTGCGAATATGGAGATTCAGATGAGATACTGCCGTGAAATCACCGTAGGTTTTCGTCAGATTTTGAGTTTCGATTATATTCATATTGTGAAATCTCCTTTCCTTTGTTGTCTTTAGTATAAGAGCGTAACCTTGTGTCAACCTTCTCTCCACCTTACATTTACCTTACATTTGAAACGCACTGCTGAAATGCGAAAACAATATGATATAATATAAAAAAGGAGAATTGCATAATGGACTACAATTACTTAAAATATAAAAAAATCCTCATCGTAGACGATGAGGCTGACCTGCGGGATATGGTTACATCTATTTTAGAGCAGGACGGTTTTAAAACAATAAAAACTGCCGGGACAGTAGCTGAAGCACTGAAAATTTGCAAAGACTGGGGACCTGAACTTGCCATTCTGGATGTCATGTTGCCCGATGGAAACGGATTTTCTTTATTTGAACAAATGAGGACTTTTACTGAAGTTCCTGTCCTTTTTTTAACTGCCCGTGGAGAAGATGAGGACAAGCTGAAAGGATTAGGGCTTGGAGCTGATGATTATATGGTAAAACCGTTCCTTCCCAAAGAATTATCCTTACGCATAGGAATCATTCTGCGGCACTACTACAAAGGGGAAAATCCCATTGTTCAGCTTGCTGGAAGCCAAATTGACTTTGACCGTGCCGAAGTGATAAAAGAAAATGAACATTTCCCGCTGACTGCAAAAGAACACGATATACTGCTGGCGCTCTACCGCAATGCGGGAAGAATTGTAACCATCGATCAACTCTGCGAAGCTGCGTGGGGAGATAATCCATACGGATATGAAAACTCGCTGATGGCGCATATCCGCAGAATCCGAGAAAAAATTGAAGCGAACCCGTCAAAGCCAGTATCCCTCATTACGGTAAAGGGCTTAGGCTACAAGTTAGTGTTAGCGGGGAAATGATATGAAAGATATTACGAAACTCATTCGGCGGTTTGTAGGTATACTATTATTAAGCACAGTATTGGTCATCGTTCTTAACTTTATTATTCTTGCTGTTATTTCCACCAGTCAGATGGGAAACAGCAGGCCGTGGACGACTGCCAAAGAGACTGCTGAAGCTTTACAGGAAACAGAGACGGGCTATGTCTTATCCAGTGATATGGCGGATCATCTCAATCGGGAAAATGCGTGGGCAATCTATATTGATAATGATACCTTAGAGGTAAAATGGCATACGGAAAATCTGCCGGATACCGTTCCGCTGCACTATACGATCTCAGACATTGCAAACCTGACACGGGGATATATTGACGGATACCCTACCTTTACAGGTGATTCTGAAAATGGATTGGTTGTTGTCGGCTATCCGAAAGACCAATACTGGAAACATATGTATCCCAGTTGGGATTATGAATTAATCAAAAACGCGCCCTATACTGTCCTGAGTGTTATCGGAATAAATGTTCTTTTGATTTTTCTGATTTATATGATTGCCAATTACAAGCTGCTGAAATCCATTAAGCCAATTACAAAGGGAATCGAAACCTTACCTTCAGGCGATCCTGTTTATGTCAGGGAAAAAGGGCTTTTATCTGGTCTTGCCACCAAAATCAATCAAACATCGGACATTCTCCAAATGCAAAAGCGAAATCTGCAAAGGAAAGAAACAGCAAGGGCGAACTGGATTTCAGGCGTCTCTCACGACATTCGCACACCGCTTTCTATGGTAATGGGATATGCCGGACAGATTGAGGACAACGAAAGCCTACCGGAAAGCGAAAGGAAAAAAGCACGGATTATCCGTCAGCAAAGTACAAAAATGAAAAATCTCATCAATGACCTGAATCTTGCCTCGAAGTTAGAATATAATATGCAGCCGATCCATCCAGAGCCTGTCAATCTCGTAGCAGTTGCAAGACAAAGCGTTGTTGACTTTATCAATTTGGGTATGGAAGAAAAATATCCGATAGAATGGAACACCGATGAAGCATTAACTGCCTGTGTCATAAACGGAGATAAGAAATTGCTGCGGCGGGCAATCGGAAACCTGATTACAAATTCTCAAACGCATAACCCTGATGGCTGCACAATTTCAGTAGGCGTCCAAAAAAGCGATACAGAATATAAGATTGTTGTAGAAGATAACGGCGTCGGCGTTACCGATGAAAAGTTAGAAAAACTCAGGACTACGCCTCACTATATGATGAGCGACAGCGGAACGACTGAGCCACGGCACGGTCTGGGGCTTTTGATTGTCGGGCAGATTGTTTCCGCCCATAAGGGTACAGTGTCTTTCGATCACGGTAAACAAGGTGGATTTTCCGTTACCATTTCTTTTCCTATTTCAAAGGATAATCAAACTCAATAAATGTAAAAAACCGTAGAGCTTCAATAAAAGCCCTACGGTTTTTTACTTCATCAGCAGATTGATTTCATCTTGCAAGTTTTTCAAAAATGCGCCTGCGTGAGCGCCGTCCATCTGTGTGTGATGGAACTGGAAAGAGAGGGGCAGGTAATACCGAAACCATTTCTTTCGGTATCTCCCCCAGATGATGAACGGATTATTAAAAATGCCGCTGTTCATACCAACAGCCCCGTCGATTTCCGTATCTATGATAGCGGAAGTGCCGATGACCATACTATTTTCGGATAAGTCCCTGTCCTGACAGCTTGCGGCGACCTGTACCGTATATTTCAGATACTCCTCGTTGAATTTATTTAGCTCGGCATTATAGGAAAGGTCGCAGGAGCTGACTTCGCCCTCTTTGTTTTTCACTATGGTATTGACTGCTATGGTGTCATACTGCATGAGTTTTTCGCCGACCGGAAGGATATAAAACTCCTTTACCTTTACGGCGGCTCTGCCGATACAGTAATCGAGCAACATATTAAATTTCAGATTTCTTTTCCTGCTGACCTTTATCAGATTTGTCACATCAAAGGTCTTGAAAAAAGTTACCATTGGATTGGGCGCTTTCATCCAAAGTGCATACGCCGCAGCCCTTGTAGTGTCTTTGGGATCAACTTCTTTTGGCATACTAACCTCCGATTACTCCGATTTCCGGATTGGGTGGCGCACGACCGTTTTCAATCGGCTCACATCACATTTTCTCGGATCGCTCAGATAGATTTCGTGATGGTATCTTGTATCCGTAATATCCAGTTCGTATCCATTCGCTTTCATATAGTCGTGCATTAAATCAACAGTGGCAGGCTCATCGTCATAAGAGCCGATGTGCATACACTGGACACACAGTCCCTCATCATAGGGGAAAAACTCAACCTTAGAAAAATCCTGCTTTTTCTTTTTCGTTGCCTCCTGAACTGCCCACTCAAAATCTTCCTTCGTTACGAAATCCGGCAGCCGGATCATAGAGATAAAGTGCATATCTTCTTTTCTGGCGTAATCAAGTCCCTGTGTGTTTTCTTGCCACCAAAGCCCTTCAAGGGGCGGCACGACATACTCAAAGAAGCCCTCGATCTTATGAGTTCCCTTGTAGCTCATCTTTATGGTAAAGGCAATTCCATATAACAAGCCGATGGAGCTTTTATATTCCCCGTTTTCCTCATTGGGATTGCCTTTTCCCCGGACTGCGATGTAGTTCATTTTCGGAATCTCTATAATACCGGGCTTGTTCTTCGGCATATAAAATTCTTTATATTCTTTCTTGTAGTCAAAAGCCATTTCATTCGCTCCTTTTCAAGCTCGACAACTTATAATTTTACCATACAACAATAACAAAACAAATACTAAATGCTCAAGATTTTTTTATTATTTTTTCAATAGAGTTTTTAAATCATTTTTAAATTCTTTTCTTTTTAAGAATGTCATAACTATTACAAAACAAGAATATACTAAATTTCCTATAAATGGTTGTGTATTATATTTTGTTGTTAAAGAAGCACTGATACAACCGAAAATTATTGCTAATACTAATACAACCCAATTTGAATTTTTGATTCTATTAATATATAAATAGCCTAATGGTATATATATAAGACTTACTATTAACTTAACGATATAATCTGGTACATTAGGCAAATCAAAGGCTATATTTAAAGCACTACCATTAAATATTAATGATAATAATACAATAATACCTCCAAATATATAGAATCCTCCGATAAATGTTATTACTTTTGATTCTTTCATAAAATTTCCTCCCTTACAAATTACTATTTGATACTCTATGTATTCTATCCTTTCAAATTCTCCAAAGCCACCGGATTGTTTTCGAGGATCGCTCCAACAGTCGGGCAGTTTTCTAATTTCGGACAGTCGCCGCAAGTGGAAACGCCTTTATTTAACGCACACTTCCGAATCCCACACAGACTATCGCAAAATACCGTTTTCGCTCCGTTCATACGGCAGCCCTCGCAGTTAATATGTTCCGGCAGAATGGGGGCGTTGTTTAACTCTGCCCACAGTTTCGCCGTTTTCTCCCGCAAAACCTGATCGTCATTGATGGTTGCTGTGTATGCGTCGCATTTTTCGCAGTCCAATCCGCAGTATCCGATCATCTTTTTCACAATTACATTCCTCCCAATGCTTTTCTTATATCTGCAACAAACTGTGCCTGTTGCTTTTTCAAATATAATTTCACAAAGGGCTTCAGCAACCATTTCTTCGCTTCCACTCGCTCTGTAAAATCAATTTCTGTTTCATCGCCTTTGGCAGTGAAAATGCCAGTCCAATGACCTGTCATATTGCTGTTTTCCATATCAAATTCCCATCGTCTGTATGGCTCAACAAGCGTCACGGTAAAGGTCGTCGGGTAGCCTTCTTTGGTGTATTCAATAAATTTCTTATCGCTGATAACTTCTGTTTTACTCAAATCGCTTCTCCAAGCTCCGTAATTTTCAATATCCAACACCAGCTCCCACACTTTTTGAAGTTCGCCGGGGATCAGCGCTTTTATATTTGAAACCGCCATTTTTGCTCTCTCCTTGAATTAGTCGTATTTCTCAATATGCACGGTGGCAATCGCCGACTGATTCGGCTCTCCGGTAACAAGGTCTTGCGGCGCAGGCACGAGCAGCATAAATCCGTCCTTGCCATATCTTAATTCATACCCTTGTGCATACGCTTCTTCCACAGAGATGTGCTGTACCTGTCCGATGACCATAGCCGTAATACCTGCACCGCTTAAATCCTGTATATCTTTCAGGGTACATTCCATCGTGAGAAACGCTTCGCTGATCGCAGGTGCGTGAATGGTTTTGGCGTTGGAAACAGTAAAGCCTCCTGCTGCAAATTCGTCATCGTCCCATTCATTCTGATGAATGGTATTTACCAACCTGTCATAACAGCTTATCGGGAGAAAATTAATGCAAAAGCATTTTTCTCTTTGGATATTGGCATAGGTGTGGGTATGCTGATACAGGTTGCCCATCACAGCGAAAAAAGCGGTCTTATCTCCGTGAAAGCAACTCCACGAATGAAAGCACACATTCGGTTTCCCGTTCTCTTTCCAAGTCGTGACAGCAAAGAGAACGGTCGGTATTCCTGCTGTTACTTCAAAGTGAGAGAACAGCTCAAATTCTTCCGGATAGGCTGGCTTAAAATACTGGGGAAAATCCTTTTCAATCTCGATCTTCATCATTATGCCTTTCTCTAACCTGAGTAGATTACGACTCATTTGGGATAAAGTATAAGGAATAGCCATCTATATTGATTGGTAGTGTTGGAATCTCTGAGCCATCATAGTATTCCGTAGGAGCTACGGTAGCATAGCCGGTCACTCCATCAATGATAATCTCATAGTCCGTTCCCTTCGGCGTTTTCTGCATTACCTCATAAGTGCCGTTATATGTCTTGCCGTTTGTGGTATCCGTTATCGTGATTTCTCCATCTTTAGCAGTCAAAGTCATATCCACGATTTCAGCGTCAGGATACAGCTCGTCAGCTTCTCCTACGGCAACCACAAGTTCATCCTGATATTGGGCAGCTTCCGTATCATTGCTCATAACCGTTCTCATTTTCCACTCATAATCTTCCATCTTCACGACATCAGCATTGCAGGCAGAGAGAGCGAATACGATGAATGACATCAAAAACACAGATAAAATCTTTTTCATTTCATACCGCCTCCATTTACCGTCACAGCTTCTCTACATCTTCCACATAGATGGAGACTTCGCCGCACTTGGGACAGATTGCTACCTTCGGCTTGCCGATTCTGCCGCCGAACAGCTTATTTTCGTCCGATGACATTACAATTCCGTATCCTGCGCCTTCTACCTTGATGGCGCAGTTTTCTTTCATTTCCGTTCCACATCTGAGACACTTTCTCATAAATAAATCCTCCGTTTCTTTTTATGGATTTCCGGCGGTAAAACCGCCCCGTTATGTTCTCAGCCTAAAGGTTTTCGGCGCAAAGCGGTATACCAAAATGCTGGCGACAATACTGTAAAGCACACAGAAAACAATCGTCATTATTCCAAATATCATAATCGGCATACGCAGCCGCATAAGAGCAAAACAGACGACATAGGTTACTGACAAAACAATCCGATATGTGCCGCTTTTCAGCTCCGTCCCTGCATTGTAAGGCTGGAGCAGATAGTAAATCGTCAGGTAATGAATCGAGAAAAACAGGCTCATACATAGGATAGAAACAATCAGCACAACATAATTCAGCGGATTGTCCGTTCCTCCGGTGGCAAACAGGATCAGCGCCAGTCCGATACCGATCACGAGCGCCGGAACAGCGTTGATTTTCATAATCTCACGCAGGCGAATCTGAAACAGCCGCAGGATAAAGCTCGGCTGCTTATAAAACGAATAGGTCAGCAGGCTGTGATCGCAGTTCATAAAAAGCGCCTGTGTAAAGTTCGTGCCACGGTTAATGGCATACATTATAAATACAAAGTACGGAAGCCAAGTCATCACGATTTCATTAATGACGGTTTTTTCTTCGGGCAGCAGATAGACGCCTGCCAGCACGGCGGCGACAAGGAAAGCGCACACATAGGAAATCTTCTTTGTCGAGTTCCAGAGTATCTTTTTATGCCTTTTGATAAACAGCTCATTCAGATACTCGAAGCCCTTGCGGTTGCTGCTAATGGAAGTATCTGCGGATATTTTCTTTTCATTTGCCTGTTTGATAAGCTTTGTCTGTGCCGTGCTGTCCATCTGATTGGTCAATCCGGCTAATAATTCCTTGTTGATTGCGTAATAATCACGGAAGGTAGTGAGCCTTGTGATACTTGCCATACCAAGGGGAATACACGCTAAAAATATAACCATTGGTACGACCGCAGGCAAAGCAAAACCAAAGGCGGGCGGAGCATAGGCTGCGGCTAAAAGCAGGGCGATACAGCACCACACATATTTGGACAGCTTATTTTCGTTGTAGCCAAATCCCCTTTTCTCATAATCCCACAGGGTAACAGCCGCCGCAAACAGCTTCATACCCGCTATGCAAAGGGGCAGGAGCAGACAAAACCACAAAGGTACGCCTCTGTCCATACCGAACAGAATCGTAAAGGGCAAAAAGCCCACAACGACCTTCAGGATGGAGTAGAAATAGTTTACAAGCGTATATTCTCGTGCGTCCATTTTCATCAGGATCATCGCATAATATTTATCCTTTGTCGGATTGAAAAGGTGTGTGTTTACAAAGCTGCCGATTACCGTGAGAATCAGCAGGATATGCAGGAACACCTCATTCTCCGGCAGTCCGTTATAAAAGATACCGATACCGCATACCATCGTGATAAAGTAAAGGAACTTGCCGAGGAATACAGAAACGATTTCCCACAGCACGGACAAAATGTTTGCAAAGATTTTCAGCCCCTTTACCTGATACAGCGTTGCCGGAAGCAGCCGCTTTACGAGCGGTATCTGCTTTAAGGAAAACAGGACACCGTTGACACGGTATGTATTTTTCAGGGAAAAAGATATTTTAAGCGTCTTATTCATTTCCTTCCTCCCTGAGTGCCGCAATGATTTTATCCTTAAATTCCCTGCTGTCCAGATCGGTTTTCTCCACGACCTCCAGTTCGCCGTGATTAAGCAGCACAATCTCATCGCAGAGGTCAAGCGCCAAATCCATAATATGAGTGGAGAAAATGGTAATGCGGTCTTGTTTCAGTGAACGGAGCAGTTGTTTCATTTCTTCCGCCACAACCACATCAAGGGATGTCAAAGGCTCGTCGAGCAGCAGGATATTCGGCTGAGCGATGATATTGATGAGCATTTGCATTTTGTTTTTCATACCGTGGGAATAGTCCTTGAGCAATTTGTCTCTGTCCTCCGGCTCAATGCTCATATAATCAAAATACTCATCAATACTTTTCGGATTATTGATAGACTTCTCGTTGATGTCCATAAAGAATTTCAAAAACTCCCTGCCTGTAAGAAACTCCGGCACGGTCGGGGTAGAGAGTACATATCCGATGTCCTCTGCGGACACCTCACGGCGGACGCCGTTTTCATCTTCTATATAGAAATTGCCGCTATCCGCCTTCAAATCCCTGTTCAGGCAGTTAAACAGCGTTGTTTTTCCAGCGCCGTTTCTGCCGAGCAGCCCATAAATTTTCCCTTCATCAAAAGTAAAATCAATATCTCTGAGAACTTCCTTTTTCTCAAAGCTTTTTGACAAATGCTCAATTACAAATTTCATAATATCCTCCGTCACATCTTATGCTGGTAATATGCCATCAAAATAAAATCAAGGATTGTTTTAAGCAGGAAAGCGCCTACAAGAGTAAGAACAATCCATAGTGGTGCGTCGAAAAAAATACATACCCAAGCGCCTGCCATCAGCAGCCAGTGCAGTATCTCGCCGGATATTGCCTGTGCTTTGCTTCGAATGAGCTGATTGCGCTCGTCTTTTTCTTCAATTTCATTGATTTTCATCAAATCAGGATTTTTTGCGCCCCACAGACCGACACACCATTTCGCAATCCCATAGCCGAACAATCCGGCACCTATCCCGATCATCGCTCCGCTTTGCGAATCACTTAAATAGTCCTGTAAAAGAAACTTTGCGATCAGAGCTAAAGCAATGCCGATAATACCGATTGCAAGATACATTCCGGTTTTCTTTTTCATTGCTTTCCCTCCTCGTAAATAAAAATATCTTCAATACTCATATTAAAATACCGTGCAAGCTTAAACGCCAATATAATCGAAGGATTATATCGTCCGTTTTCCAACGAGCCGATAGTCTGCCGAGATACTTCCAGTGCGGCAGCCAGTTCTTCCTGCTTGATTCCCCGTTCTTTCCGGATTTCCTCTAAACGGTTTTTCACGGTGCGCCTCCTTTCTATGGAAAGCCAGCTTTCCATATCTCTATTATAGCAAAGAGGGCGCAAATGTCAAGTATACTTTCCATTCGGAGATGAACTTTTTTCAATCTTCCCATTCTTCACATCTATTGAGCAGCTAAGTTTATCACTTGCACATTGTTTTGCCGAGCATAATTTACCGTATATGCAGTCCCGCCTTTCTCCTGTGTTAAATAGGCTATGCAGACACTGCTGCCATTTACCAAATGGCGGTTTCTTTTGAACATACAGCCCCGAAAATAGTCGTGAGAAGTATATACTACCTTATCCGCCTGACTTTTGATCTCCTCATAAACCGCTATATCATCTTTGCTCCAGCCTTTTGTCTGTGTGGTACACGGAAGGACTAAAATCAGCTTGATATGTGAATATCGCTTTCTCAAGGATAAAACGCATTGAGCAGCCAGCGTATCAAAGCCCAATGCTCCGCCTGCGCCAAAGTACATATATCCTTCTTCTATCAGTCGAAGCAAGGTGTTTTTTAACCGCTGAGAGAGTTCCGGTATGCTCTCCGGCGGTATTTTTCTATGTCCGGGAAAGCAAGCCGTTTTTCCCCTCATTAAAGTTCCCCAGCCAGTTCAAAGCCTAAAAGCACAAAAAATATAATTATAATACTCATAGTATATCAAAGTCAACAATAAATATCAATAGTCTGTGGAACTACGGAAACAATATTTATAGACTATGAATGGAGGCTGGAACTATGAGTGAAATTGCAAAAACAATCGGACAGCTTGTCCGCAATTATAGAATTGATAAGGGATTGAGCCAAGAGAAGCTTGCTGAGTTATCCGGTTGCCACCCTACTTATATCGGGCAAGTGGAACGAGGGGAAAAGAACGCTACTCTTGAAAGTATTGAAAAGATTGCTTCAGCTATGAATATCTCGCTTGCTCAGCTTTTTGAGAAGATAGGCGAAAGCAGCACCGACAGCTATCCTATGAAATGTTACGAGCTGGTCGCAGCAAAAAGTAAATCCGAGCAAGAACATTTATATAAGATGTTAGTTGAAATGGATAAATATAAAAATCAATAAAAGCGGGAAAAAATACGGTGTTACCCCAAATGGGTAGCACCGTATTTTTGTTTCATCATAAACTATTTCCATAATCAAAATATTCTAAAAACTACAATTTTTTATGTATTGGAATTTATACCGTTTTTTACGGAAACCCCATAACGGAGCGTTTTGTAAATCGTCACACCAATCTCAAACAGAGTAATAACAACAATAAACGCAAGCAGTCCATTGGATACCATATCAGCGTTCCAGTAAGTGAAAAAGTTTGCGCTTGAATCTGCATTAGCACCCAACGCCTGTTCAATCTCAAGTACAAAATTCGGATTCCAGATAGGTAAAACTTTCAGCACAATGGCGCTTAACACAATCTGAATTACCCCACACAAAATATTGCTGATCATTACCAGCTTACAATAAACGCCGATGATCAGACGCAAAATCTCATCTATAAGACCAATCAGCAGACTGATTACAAAGACAGGCAGAACAATTCCCCATTGTTCCAAATTGAAAACGGGTACGGTTGTTATGGCTTCGCCTTCCGTAAAAATCGCAGCAAAGAAATGAGGGGCAAAAATTAGCAATACACTGAAAATAACGATAAACACAATGCCCACAATACTATCTCCACGACTTATAATTGCTTTTTTATCCGGTACAGGCTCCAAAATCTTTGGCGTCCATCTGGCGGATGGAATTTTTCGTTCTTCAGACAGGCTTTCTACTGACCATTTCTCTGCCTTCTTCATTTCGATCTGAATCTTTTTCCGCTCCATAATGGCAAAAGTCAAGGTTACTGCACCGAAAGCGGATATGCAGGACAGCATAGCGTCGGTAATTCCGACGATCAATCCGTCCACAATAGCTCGAATAATAACAGAGGCGGCGTTCTGCGAAGTGATTGCGGGTATTTCTCCTATCGCATTTATCAGCGAAATAATCAAAATTGGTACGGCAGCACAGATTAAGACAACTTTTACAAACCACAAATAAGTGTCAAAATATTCAGGTCCAATCAAATATTTCTGTTCGTTTTGATATTGCTTTGCAAATTCAGCAGGATCGCCAAGTTCAGTCAGCACTTCTTCCATAGAGCCTCTATCAGCATACATATCACTGATCAGTTCTTCCAACTCCATACGAACTTCCTCTCGTTGTGCTTTGGGAAGCCGACGAATTACCTGATAAATATATCGATCCATATAATCTTTCTCATTCGGTGTCATGCTTCTTCCTCCTCTAATAACCTTTCGATTCCGGCAGACAGATTCTTCCAATATATTTTCATCTTTTCATAGACCTGTGTTCCATACTCTGTTCGTTGATAATACTTTCTCGGCTTTGTTCCGCTGGTTTCCCACTTGCTTTCTAAAAGCTGCTGACTCTCCAGACGCCGAAGCAGCGGATAAAGGGTATTGGGATCAATGGCAACGCCTTTTTCTTCCAAGCTCTGCACCAAAGCATAACCGTATTTCGGCTTATTCATCTGACTGAGTACACTAATTGTCAATGTCCCTCTGCGAAGTTCCAAAAGCAAAGTAGATAATAAATCTTTTTCTTCTCCCATCAGCGTTACCTCCTGATGTTATTATACTGTATGTCATACTGTATTGTCAATACAAAAATGAAGTGCATTCAAAAATATACGCCTATCTCAGATTCAGTTCGTTTATATGTAATCAAGCCGCCTGCATTTAAGCAAGCGGCTCGTTTTTTGCATTCCGATCAATAGGCAGGCGCACCGTAGCCGAGTATCTCATAATACCCAACCGGATAGCTGTTCTGACGAACAGAATCCCCGGAGTTGCCCTCGACCGTGTAAACTCTGCCGTTTTCCACCTTTTGGACGATACCCGTATGGTCGGATAATCCGTCCTGACCGCTTTCGTCCGCCCAATCGAAGAAGATAATCATACCCGGCGTAGGCTCTGCGCTGTTATCCAGCCATTGCCCTCTGTCCTTAAACCATTGTACGCCGTTGACGCAGCCTGCGTATTTCGGAATTACGCCAGCGTCGATATACCCGCACTCGTTAGCGCACCACGAAACGAAGCAAGCGCACCACTCGACACGGGAATTAAAACCGTACCAAGACCAGTACGGATCGCCGCCCATCGTCCCGATTTGGGAAAGCGCAACGGTTACGATCTGATCGTCTGTACCCGTAATCCCGTAAAGTACCTGCGACCACAGCGAATTGTTCTCATCGGCAAGCAGCTCTGCAAGATACTCTTTCTGTTCCTCGTTAAATCCATACTGCGCCGCCATCTCATCGGCGGTCTTATGGCTGACCGTGATATACAGATAGGTTTGCGTGACCGTGCTTTCCGTCTCCACGATATTTCCGTGACCGTCATCGGTTTCGGTAATGACCGTCTCGGTTTTGGTGTCGGTGCTGGAGCTTATTTCGTTCATCTCCCAAAAGATGTCCGTGAGAAGCTGCTTTTTCGATTCGTCCATCGTTGCGACCTCTTGGGGATTATCCGGATCGGTGTTGACCTTGACCGAGTATACCGCAAGCACCTCTTTCCAAACGGCACGGCTACCGCTCATTTCAAGGACATCATAGGATACCGAGCTTTTCTCCTCTTGCAGTTTGGTATCGTATTCGGTATTGATTTCCTGCACAACGGTCTGCATACTCATACCCGTGCCGGAATCCTCGCCTGAGAAAAAGATACCGAACACTGATCCGAGAAGCATACCGATCAGGCAAATCACAATAATGACCAAAACCGCTATCCAGCCGCCTGCGGCGATTGCGGCGATCAACGCTTTTGTTCCGGCGATAATCGCCTTGACCGCAAGCGCTATCGCTTTTGCGATTGCTTTCGCCGTAACAACGGCGGCACGAGCCGCCGCCCGTGCCGCCTGAACTGCCCTTTGGGAAGCCTTAACCGTAGCCTGCGCCGTTTTCTGCGCCGCCTTTGCGGTACGCTGCGCTGTCTTGACGGTCGTTTTAGCGGTGCGCTCTGCGGTTTTTACCGTTTTCTGCGCTGTTTTCGCCGAGCCTTTCCCAACCGTCTTAATCGTCTTTTTTCCTGCGGAACGGGCAGACTCTTTTACTGCCTTCTTCGGCTGTTCCACCGCCTTGATACCCTGACCGACGCCTTTTCGTGGAGCTGCCGCCTGCGCCTGTTTTTGAAGTGACTGCGCCGCCCGCTTTTCCTTGAATTTCTGAATACCGTCCTTTGCCTTGACGATATTCTGCTTTGTCGCCTGAACGCCCTTGCGCCCCTGCTTGTCAAATTGGTGTACGGCTTCGTGGGAAACTCGGTCGATACCGCTTTCCAAACGGTTGGAAGCGTATTCCTCCGCACTGCTTTCAGGGACATCAACGGAGTGTTCCGCTTTTTCTTTAGTCTGGATAAAGGCGGATTTCATACGCTCGGCGGCAACCGCCGATTTGTCAATCGTTTTGATCGTGCCTTTCGCTATATCCCTTGTCTTAATATCCGGCATAGAAAACCTCCTTTCCAAGCGCCTGTGGACGCTTTGAAGTAAAAAAAGAGGGGAAAAGGTATCAACACCTTGCCCCTCAAAGTACGAGGGCTGAAAAGCCGCTTAAATCAAGGACTTTTTACCCTCTATTTTTCGATTCTGTGCGCTTTTTCCTTGCGTACTCTGCCTGCTGCCTTTTGTATGCGATACCGGCGCATTTCTCACAATACTTTTTCCTGTTGCCACGCTTGATAATCGGAGCGCCGCAGGAAACGCACCTGTCAGGGTGCGTTCCAAGTATCTCCGCTTCCAGCGCCGGATCTGCCGGAAGCACGGCATTGCGGAAATACCTGCACAAGAGCGAGTAGGATATACTCTGTACGCAGACGCAGCCTTCCCCCTCATCAAGAAGCAGGCAGTTTCCGTCATCATAATTGACGCACAGTTTTTTAATCAGGGCATTAGCTCGGTATCTCTGCCGCCCCGTCATTTGCGGGAGCATTTGCACCACTGCTTTCTGTCACTTTTTCGCCACAACGACAAGCCTTCCGTTCGTGCGGGAGTATTCACAGGTGGAAAGCGTGATCAGCTTGTCGCCGTACTCCGCCGAAACGCCCGTGTCATAAAGGGAAAGCTCCTTACATTTTTCAATATAAGCGTCAAACTCCTCCGGCGACTGAGCGTCCGTAAAGCGGTAATATTTGAATGCTTCCGGGCTGTCGGTGTAGACAACGGTTTTGAAAACCGCAAGGATTTCATACTCATTTTTCTCTGTCAGGGTGTTAAAAGCAATCGTTTTATGTTCCCGCCAGAAATCCTCGTCCTTGAATTTTTCAAAGTCGGCGAACATCGAGCCGTTGTTCATCTGATGACCGTAGATCACTACATTGTCCGAGGGCTTTAAGACATCGCAGTCCTCCTGCACATACGGGCAGCCGTAAGAACTGTATTCTTTATCAAATCCACGCTTCAGATAGTAGTTCGGGTTATCAACCGTCTGCATAACGGGATAATTGATGTTCGTATCCTCCACGCAAATCCAGCCGACCAAATCGTTGTTCTGCCGGTACAACTCGGTAAGCTCCGGCAGTATTGTCTTATCTTCCGAGTAGATGATCGGCTCGGTTTCGCTATCCTCTACGAGCTGTACGAGAGAATCGTACAGCTGCTCCTGATGTTCAGCCTCCCTGTAATGGTCGATAATGAAATAACTGCTGACGCCGAGCAGGACGGTAAACGCCGCCATCAGCGCAATACAAATCTTTTTTCTCATTGCCATTTCCTTTCTGAAACAAGGGGCGGGAGCTTATGCGCTCTCGCCCGGTTTGGTTGTCATCAGCTTATACAGCTTCGTATTTTTCGGGAATTTATTTGCGAACGGCACAAGGGAGCTGCCCACCTTGATAAGCCCGTGTCCGGCTTCCACATTCGTAATATACGACATCTGAAGGTCGGAGATATTTAAGAGCTTCGCCAGCTCCAGCCTGTCCGTGGAAGCCTGATTGAGCATAATGATAAACTCGGAGTTTGCGAGCATTGTCCTCGCCGTATGGCTCTGCAAAAGGTCGTCCACATTCTGCGTAATACCCGTAGCATAAGCACCGTATTTACGCACACGCTTCCAAAGGGTAAAAAGGAAGTTAGCGGAATACTCGTGCTGGAACAACAGATAAATCTCATCAATAAAGATGAAGGTATTTCTGCCTTTCGCCCTGTTCTGCGTAATGCGGTTTAAGATAGAGTCGAGAACGACCAGCATACCGATAGGCATAAGCTGTTTGCCGAGGTCTAAAATGTCATAGCAGATCAGGCGGTTATTGGTATCCACATTCGTATGCTTCGCAAAGGTGTTCAAGCTGCCGCTTGTAAACAGCTCGATGGCAAGGGCGATTTCCTGCGCCTCCGGCTCATCTTGTTTAAGAAGCTCCTCCCTGAAATCCTGCAAGGTCGGCACTTCGCCCTGATAGTTATTCTGCTGATAGGTGCGGTACACGCTGGCGGTGCAGCGGTCGATAATGGATTTCTGCTTTGCGCCGAGGTTACTGCCGCCGATGAGCTGCTCGCACAGGGACATAATAAACTCCGACTTCAAAATAACCGGATTCGCCCCGTCGCCGTATTCCTTCGTCATATCCATAGCGTTGATATGATTTTGAGAAGTAGCGGAGATATGGATAACCTCTCCGCCGAGCGCCTTCACAAGCTGTGAATATTCCCGCTCCGGATCAATGATGATAACATCGGAATCCGAGGAAAGAATCACATTCTCGATCTCGCCCTTTGCGGCAAAGGACTTACCGCCGCCCGATACACCGAGAATAAAGGAATTACCATTGAGAAGCTGCTTGCGGTCGGCGATAATCATATTTTTGCTAATCACATTCTGCCCGTAGTAGATACCATTCTCGTGAAAAATATCCTGCACCCGAAACGGGATAAACACGGCAAGGCTTTCGGTCGTAAGGGTACGGAAGGTATCAATCTTCCGCACGCCAAACGGCATAACCGTATTCAGCCCGTCCACCTGCTGAAATTTCAACACGCCGAACTGACAAAGGTGCTTTCTCGCCGTGGTAAGCAGCGCTTCCGTGTCGTTATCAAGCTGTTCTTTGGAATCCGCCGTATGCACAAAGGTAATCACGGCAAACATCATTCTCTGATCCCTCGTCGTTAAATCATCGAGAAATTCTTTCATTTCCTTTTTCTGCTGTTCCATATCGTAAGGGACAGTCGCCGAAAAGTTATTGTTGGAGTTCTGCCGCCTCTGCCAGTTGGTAATATTCGTCTCAACGCCAAGCAGACGGTTTTCCGCTTCCCGTACCGCTTCGTCTGTCGGCACGGGGACAACATCGATCGACATCATCAGATTGCGGTTGAGATCGGTCAGCTCCGCCACCATACTGTCCTTGATATAGGAAGCATACTCACGCAAAAAAAGGACTCTCCCATAACGGTCGCCCATTTTGAAGTAGTCCTTTTCAAATTCCATCGAATCAGGGCAGATATAGTCCTTGAAGCTGTGTCCCTTTTTGCGGGTTTCCTTTATATCAAAGTGGAAAGAGGATTCCTCGCCCACACGGTAAAAGTCGTGGAAGATACGCAGCCTTTCATCGGTTTCCAGCTCCACGCACTTGCTGCCGAGCCTGCCGAAGTGAGCGATCAAGTCAGCGCCCACACGGGCAAAATAATTCCTTGCGTCCTCAATATTCTTCTTGTTGACGGAAATCGTCATATACTTATCCTGCACGATGGCGTTTGCGCCTGTGGCTTTTTCCAAAAGGATTTTATTATACTCCTCACGGTATTCATCAAGGCTGTCGCCTTTCATCGGAATAAGAATGTTGTTCTCAAAGTCCAGCCGATTTAAACGGCGGTTGTTGATTGTGATTTTTGTCGTTGCTCCGGAGTCGAGGGAATTGAGCAGTTCCGAGTATTCAAGGAACATTGCTTCCTTGTCCTCACGGCTGGCAACCGCATAGTTAATATCGGAAAATTTATAGGTCTTGGAAAACTTGTCTTTTCCAGTCTGAAAGATACCGTCGTCATAAATGGCGGTAATGGGGATCACATCCTGAACGCCCTTCGGCACAACAAACTTTTCTTTTTCCTGTTTGCGGAGATTGGTAAGTGTTTTAATCATTCGATTTCATAGCCTCCTTTGCTTTTGCTTCGATACTCGGCTTGAACAGCTCGTAGTAGGTATTCGTTGAACGGAAAGTGAGCTTTTTCGGCATTAAGAACTCCGATTTAATCCACGCATAAATGAATTTCTCTGCGGTCATTCCGTTATATTTGACAAAACCAAGAGCCGCAAAGGGGGCGGCTCCCAAAATGCACATCCACGATACGGTTTCCGTGCCGACATAGGGCTTGAGCAAGAAATAGATACCTACCGCCACTACGCAGGCACAGGCAGAAAAAATGAACTGCCGCAGTGACAGTCCAAAAAACATCGCTTCTGTGTAATTCCTGATTTCTCTATTGATTTTGACTTCCATTTAGGAACTCCTTTCTTTCATTTTTTTCGCCTGCCGGATTTCATCGGCGCAGACGCACCCGTCTACAAGACAGATGATCTTGCTTTTTCGCCGCCCTCCGTAATACAGGCAATATCTGCAATCGCAGTCCGCAAGGGTGTAGCCCTTGAATTTGTTGTATATTCGTTTCATTCTGTTCTCCTTACAGCCCCATCATCTCACGGATAATCCGGTCAGACATTCGCACTGAGCCGACCAAAACGAGCATATTAAAGAGCAGCTCGCCGATATAAGCCCATACCTGCGTAACTGCTGCCGCATTTGGATCGACCACAGGCGGGGAAGAAGCAAACAGTGAGAAGATAATGCAGGCTAAAACAATCACTGCCCCTTCAAGACACACGGCGCAGTAGCTTTTGATAAACGATTTACCTACATTCTGACTCGGTTCTCCCGCAAAGGTGGAAAGCGGAATCGGGGCGAGCGCTGTATACATATATAATTTAAAAAATCTCCCATACACCGTCATAATCAGCAGGAATGACATTATTGTGATGAATAAGCCGCCAATGAGCGTAACCGCCCAAAGCGGAATTGACTCGAAAAAGCCGCAGCTTTCTATGGTGTCAATCATTTCCTGCGGCAGAGTGGTCTGCTGTGCGGAAGTAAAGCCTGCGGCGGTCATAATCGTGCCGATTGTACCCTGTACGATATTGAACAGGGCAAGCATTAGCTCCATACCGTAAGTGATACCCGCCTTTGCAAGCGCAAATCGGATAAAGAGCTTGACAGCGTGTTCCGGTTTCTTGACATCGCTGAAGCTGCCGCAGGTGCGTACCATACCGACCACAAAAAACAGCACCAAAAGCGCAAGACCAATCGCCTGCACAGCGCCGTTGATATTGACAATGACCGCCCATATTCCGCCGCCTTTGAAGCTCTGCGGCGTAGTTGTAATAAGCTGCCATATCTCAGCGAGTTTTTCATTCCAAGTTTCGAGGGCGTTCTGGAGATTCTGAACTACCCAGTTATCACTCAATTTCGTAGCACCTCCTTATAAAGAAAAATGGGGCGTCCCTGAATTGTTTTTCAGGAACGCCCCTGAGCGTCGTTTGCGTAAAGGTTAGCCCGTAATCAGAGTGAGGATTTCTTTAGCGAAAGTAATGATGACGCCGCCCGCCAGCGTCAGAAATCCGTTTGCCCGCTGCGAAGGATCGTGGGATTTCAGGGAAAGACCGACCTGAACGATACCAAAACCGAGCAGGATCAGACCAATCGCACGGATAAAACCGAAGATGAAATCGGACAGGTTATTCACAACGGTAAGCGGATCGCCTGCGGCAAAAGCCGTTGTAGACATCGCAAAAACAGCGGTCAGGCTTAAAACCGCCATACAGTAGTAACGAAAGCCTTTCTTTACCTTTCCGGTCATCGGCAGTTTGCAGGTTTCTTTCTTCTGTGTCTTATGAAAAATGTTCATTCTGTTTTCCTCCAATCAATTTGTTAAGTTTTCAAAGTCCTCATCGGACAACAGCTCGTAAGTCGTTTCCGAAAACTCCATTTCGGGAACGCTGTCGAGATCAACATACAGGGTTTCAATGGTCGCCACATTTTTTGTGACTTCGCCGTGCTGATACACGCCGCCTTTTCCGTCTGCGGTATACGCCACATTCGGGTGCTTCAAAATGTCGTACTTCAAATCCATTACCGGAAGCTCGCCACGGATAAACAAAATGGCGTAGCGGTTGTCGAGCATTCTCACTTCGTCAGGGGTAAGCAGCTCACGACCGGAAATCTGATAATTGGTCGAGTAGCTTCCGCTCCGTCCTTCGCTTTTCCCGTAGGTGTTGGTATCAATCGTTTCTTTGCCTAAAAGCTCGGACACATACTTGTGCGTACTCTGCTCATTGCCGCCGAGATAGAGAAATTCATCGCAGTTGCCTACAATGGATTCCCATTGTTTCTCAAACAACGCCTTTAGCTGCGCCAGATTTTGCAGGATAATGGATACCGACACGCCTCTTGAACGCATAACGGAAAGTATCTTGTCAAAATCGTCGGGCAGCGAAACATTGGCAAACTCGTCCATCAAAAAATGGACAGGTATCGGCAGACTGCCGCCGTGGATATGGTCGGCGGAGTAAAAAAGCTGCTGGAAAAGCTGCGTGTAAAGGATACTGACGAGGAAATTAAAGCTCGAATCATTATCCGGTATCAGCGCAAACAGCGCCGTTTTCTTCTCGCCCATTGAAGCAAGGTCAAGCTCGTCGGCGGAAGTCAGCGCCGCTAAGCTTTCAAGATTGAATTTCTCCAATCTTGCGGCAAGAGTGATCTGAATGGATTTGAGCGTCTTTGCCGAGCCGGAGTGGTAGGAACGGTAGTATTTCAGGGCGATATGGTCGGGATTATCCATTTCCAAATCGGCGAACAGATTGTCGAGTGGAGAAGGGCGGTTGTCCTCCTCGTCCTCAATCGCCGCTGCCCTGAGCATTTCCATTACCATCGCAAAATTCTGCTCTTCCTCCGGCGCTTCGTAGTGCAGATAAAAAATAAGGGCGAGTAAAAGCATACTCGCCGCAGTATCCCAAAAAGGATCATTGGATTGAGAGCCTTTCGGGGTGGTACTCTTAAAAAGGTTGGTCACAAGGCGCTGAATATCGTTGTCGTTTCTGAGATAGACAAACGGGTTGTAACAATGGCTTTTCTCCATTGAAATCAAGTCCAGCACCTTGATCTCATAGCCTGCTTTTTCAAGCAGATTGCCGACATCACGCAGTATTTCCCCTTTTGGATCTAAAATTACCTGAGAGGAATTGCTTGTTTGCATTAAGTTCGGCTTACAATAGAATCTCGTCTTGCCTGCGCCGGAGCCGCCGCACACCAAAGTATTCAAATTCCTCCGGTGCTTTTTCGCATTCAGTCCGATCCGGACATTCTGCGTCATCAGCTTATTTTCCGAGGGCGGGCTTTGACGGTACTTTTTATCAATGGCTTTTGCGCTGCCCCATTTCGCCGAGCCGTGTTCCTCACGCCTGCGGTAGTTCCTCCGTGTGGACAAATAAATTCCAATCCCCATTCCGTAGAGCAAAAGCAAAACGAGGACAGTTTTTAAGCTGTCCCCGCAAAGCTCGATATGGAACGGATCATTGAATACCGTCAAAAGGCTCGGCAGTATCTCCGGCAGACCGCCCTTGACGGACGGCGCTATCAATAAGCCGAGCCACACAACGGGAAGAATCCCAATGACCGCAAGGATGATCGCAGACTGCTTGTTGCTATCTCGATTCACGGCAGGATTCCTTTTCTACCACTTTGAACTTGCGTCTTGGGGCGTGACCGATTTTGATAATCAGATCGTCAACGGCGTCGGTGGACTTTCCCTCTTTTTTGAGGTCGGTCTTTTTATCGTTCAGGGAACGGATCACAACGCCGTGTTCATAATCGTCCAAAGCGATATGGTAGAGTTCTTCTTTCATCACAGCTACCTCCGGTTATCTTTCCTGTTCCTTTGAGCGTTCCGCCCTCTGACGGTACAGCTCATCGGAAACACGGGCGGTAATTTCCTTAAACGCCTTCTGCGTCTTGCCGAGTTCGGCTTTGATGTCCTTCGGCTCTTTATTTTTCAATTCATCGGGGATACGGTCAATCGCAAAGTTCTGCGTATCGACTCCGTATTTCTTACAAAGCATATACCCAATGCACACCGCCTGAAATCCCATATCCCTGCGGCTGTATACCTCGCTGTTCATAGAAAGCTCGGCGTGACCGAGTTCCTGAGCAACGCACTGGCAAAGGGCAACGCTGTCGCCGATGTCCCGCTTCACATAAAGCGTCTGATCTTCGTTTTTATAGAAAGCACCCATATCAGGATAGGGCAGCTCGTCAACGCTCTCAATGTTGATGGGTGCGCTGTCGAGCATAACCGCTACCAGCTTTCTCGGATCACGGTTAGCGGTCGGGGCGGCGGGGCGCTTGCCGTTGGTCTGCGAAACATCCAGCACTCTTTTCAAGTTGAAATCAATGCCGATTGTTCCATCTTTCTTGGTATACTCATACGGATCAAGGATAATAAAGGTCTTGGAGCCTTTATTGACCTTAACGCCCTCAGCCGCCCAATCGTCAAATTCCTTGATTTGACTTGCCTGCGGGAACTGCTTATACATCAACAGCGCATTGTTCGCCGTGTACCTATCCATACGGCTCTGCACATCAAGGTAGGCTCTGAATTTTTCCGGCGACTGCACCACTTCCAAAGCGGTGTTGTCGAGCAGTTGGTAAACAGCTTCTTTCTCCGCCTTTTTCTTGGCGGCGTATTCCTCCGGCGAAAGTCTCGGCGGTCTTGCGCCACTGCTTTGCTTACTCTTAAAATCGTTGGTCATATCTTTTTACCTCTCTTTTGATAGATTTGATTTTTGCTGGTGCGGGGCGTTGACCTGCCCCGACGCCTGTACCGTGCGGTTTTCTTCTTTGGAAACGGTCGGCTCGCTGCGTTCTGTTCCTTTTTCTGCCTTTGTCGCCGCCCTGTATTTGCTGAGATTTTCCTTTACAGACGATTTCACACGGGAAACTCTGAGTTTATCCGCCGTATCCATCGCCTTTTGCTCCAAAGACGCAAATCCTTTCTGCGCTTTTTCAAACAAACGGGACAGCCTTGACAATACGCCTTTATCCGTTTTGGAATGTTCCGCCTCTTTTGCGGCTTTCCCTATAAACAGCAGCCCCATATTTTTCAAATGTCCCTTTGCGCCCTGAAGCTCCGCCTGCATAGCGGACAGCTTCTTTGTATCCTGCGCCATCTCCTTTGACATTCTGCCGAACATAGCAGACAGCTTATCCAGCGCTTCGGGGATTTTCATTGCCCTGACCGATTCGGCGAGGGCGTCCCTGCCTCTTTCCCGGAACGCCCGCACAGCGTTCCCGGCTGACTGGATCAGATTGTCCTTCATCTTTTTGACTGCGGAAAATCCCTGACGGATTTTGCCCTCCGTTTTTTCCACAAGGGTATGGCATTTACTCCGCAGCGTGTTGTTGTGGATCAGATTGATTTCACGGCGCATATCCTGAAGCTCGCCGAGCATTTCTGTCAGCGTTTCTTCCATACCGCCGATATAGCTTACCAGCGACTGCACCTCGTTTTTCTCTTTCATCAAGCCGTTTTTATCGAGCGTGTCTAACAGCTCCACGATCTGCGGGTGTTCCTTCAGTTGATCCATTTCGCTCACCTCTCTTTCGGCTTCTTAGATTTCTTCGGCTGCCTGTGAACGGTCTGCCGATTGGCTTCAGGGGTTTTAGGCTTCTCTTTGGAAACCTCCGGCACAGTACGCTCTGCTTCCTTTTCCGCTTTGGCAGCCGCCTTGTATCGGTCGAGCTTTTCCTTGACCGAAGGCTTCTTATCCGCCGCCTTTGCGACACCCTTATCAGTGTGCGTACCTGTCGTTTCTAAGTCTCGCTCGGACAGAGGGCTTTTGTCCGTCTTTGCGACCGAGGGGTTTTGGTGGGAATTTCCCTCCTTCTGCATTGGCTTTCCCATCGCTTCTTCCACGATGATCTCGCCTCTTGATTTCGTAGGCACTTCATTGGCAGTCGCTTCACGGTCTGCCACAGCCTTTTCCGCTTCAGAAACAATGGAAGCCTTATCAACTTTACCGAGTTCAAAGCGGTCAGAAATACGCTGGATTTTCGCAGCGTCCTCTGCACGGGCGATAATATCGACCATTGCCGTATCGCTCTTGGTATTTTTATCACGCAGAACGCAGTAAAGGACGCCGTATTTTTTTGCCTGTTCGGTAAACTTCGGCAAGTCTTTCTGCTGGAACGAAAAGACCTTCAGTTCCTTGCCGGACTTAATCATATTGGTAAGCCGTGCTTTCCCTCGTGTCTTATTCGACTGGCTGATCTCCTGCTTCAGCACGGAAGCTAACAGAATAGCGATATTCTTTGCCGCCGAGCCTGTGAGCCGGACAGCCACTTCAAATCCTTCAAGCGAAAGCCTGACGATTTGTTCTGCTGCGTCACCGCCGTTGTTCATAGTTTCGGGACTCCTTTCTTTGAGATTTTTCTTCCTCTGCCTTGACTTGCGAAAGAGTATCGGCAATTACGCCTGACCGCTTTGCAATCCCATCGCAGAGTTTTACTTCTTTGCGAAGCTCTTTCAAGCGTTCGGAGATAGCGGAAATTTTCATCTTTGCCGCCGACAGCCGTTCATCTGATATATCTACTTTTCGTATTTCATTTCGGAGATGTGTTCTGTCGGCGGTAAGGGCTTTGATTTCGTCCTCAACCGACCGCTTATATGAAAAGAGCTGCTCGTCCGTACCGATCTGGTGCTTGCCGAGCAGCGTTACCTGTTTGGTGAGTTCGTCCATCTTCATCAGATCGTCTTTGAGAAGATAATGAAGCCTCGCCGTATTCTGTTGTTTCTGATTGTGCTTCGGAAGGTAGCCGAGCCGATAGCAGTAGTAGAGATACAAGCCATACAGACCGCCGACCTTTTGGATTTTGTTTTCTCTTGTGGGCAAGCGGTACTGCCGGACAATATAGGTCTTTGGCTGGAATGGCTTGAACACGATATTATCCCGATTGGCAATCAGCCTCTCAAGGATTTTCTCTTTGGTGTATTCCTCGCCGAGCCGGTAAGTCCGTATCGGCTTTTCACTGCCTTTCGGCGTGACCGTAGCGTACTTGCGGTTGGGGCTGAAATTCGAGTGATAGCCCATCACGCCCAGTTCATATTGGAACTGCCGCAGGTTGCGGCTCATCGCAATCGCTTCGTCAATCGCTTTTTTGGCGTTGTTGTATCGGGTGGGCATACCCGCCTCGTCCTTCATCGTAAGATAAGCGGGCGATCTGTGCAGCTCCGGTTTTTCTACAATGGACAGCTTGTGTTCCAAGCAAATCTCGTCGGCGATATGGCGGAAGTAATACCAAGACTTTTCTTTGTCCTTCAGCCGCTTCCCATCGACAAAGGAAACGGAGTTGATGACAAAATGGCAGTGGAGATGTTTCGTGTTCAGGTGGGTAGTAACGACCACCTGAAACCGCTTGCCCCACATCTTCCTTGCAAACTCCATTCCGATCTGCTGCGCCTGTTCGGGCGTGACCTCGTTTTCCTTAAAGCTCAGATACCCGTGATATGCCTGAATCCCGTCCGTCTTGCCGAACTGCTCCTTTACGGTAATGAACTGGTCACGAGCCATCGCCACATTGCAGTTGATACCGTCGCAGAAAAACTCGTGTTCCGTTTTCTCCTCGTCCTTTGCATAGGCAAGCACATCTTTGAGCGCCTGATAATCTTCGAGCGAATATTCGGGGTTGGCGGTCTTTTCAGGATTGGTCGTATAGTCCAGTACCTGACCGAGCCGGACGCTTACCTTCCAAAGCTTTGTTACTGCCATTTCAGACCGCTTTTTTCAGGGCGCAGAAATTCACGCTCAATCGCCGCCTGAAACTTGTGCCACCTCAGCGCCTCGTTCTTCAGCATTTGCGAATCCACAAAGCCGAGGGCGTTCGCTTTAATGGCGAGCTGATTGATGTTGTTGCCGATAGCGGAAAGCTCCCGCATAGCGTCGTAAAATCTTTCGTCCGGTTTTTCTCTCGGCTCATAGCCACGAATCAGCAAACGGATTAGCGCCGCTTCGGTCAGGCAGGCTTTCTTTGCTTTCTTTTGCAAGTCCTGTGCTTCCTGACGGTCAAACCAAATATGTTTGTCTACATTCCGCTTTCTCATTTCTCATCGTCCTCCTTTCGGATATTTGGTGTGCGGCTGATTCGGTTGATCTGCATAAGACACATAATCATTACGCCGATAACGCCGCCGAGCAGGAAGCCTATCATAAAGAATAGAAATTCGTGCATAGTCAAAATCCTTTCCTATGTTGGGGTATTAGGGGCAGCCCCTAACGAGCTTTTACTGTTTGAATCCCGTTTGGGGATACAAACAGTCTGCTCGCTAAGATAATGCAGACCTGTCCGGCTGCCCCGTATTTTCCTGATATTTATCGTTCTTTGTCCGCCCTGTCGGGCTTAAACGGCTCGATCTCAATCCCGTGTGCGGTTTCGTGAAATCGCTCCGGATACCGAAAGAGCCGTTTGTATTTCAGCATTTGTTCGTGTGTAAGGCTGTCGTATTTCTCATCGGCGATATTGGAACGGGCAATAAAAAAATCGCCGTGAATGATGTCGGTGACCTCTCTCGAATTTTCAATTAAGAAGCATTTTTCAATTTTCCAACCGTCCTTACCGCCCATTTCGTCCGCCATCAATCCCTCCATTCGCAGGCACGGATCAACACCGTCCAGAGAAGCGCCGTAGATGGAATAACCGCCCATACGGGACTGGAATGCCTTGTTGTCCGAACTTACTTCGTAAGTCCGTTCAAATTCGCTGTACGGTTTTTTGAAGGTATCGGCAGTAAAAACGATATGTGCGGTAAGGTGCTGTCTGTTGTTTTCTGCTTCCCGAAAAAGGGATTTCAGTTCGCTGTAACTCATTTGTGTGCGCTTCGGCGGCTGGTATACCGCCCGATTCATCGGCAGCTTTTCCTGCTTTCCGTCACGATTGCAGACGATAGCGGCGTCATCTTCAAAGGGCATATACTCGTCTAAGCCGCGCCCGCCGACCAGTTCTTTCATCGCTTCATAGGTATTCGGTATCTCTTTCACAACCGGAGATTTACCGACCGGAACGAGCAGGACAGAAATTTTCTCCTGCTCGGCAAGCGATAGGAAGCGGTCGCTGATCTGTGTCTTTTCCGGCTCAAAATCAACCTTCTGAAAACCGAAGCTATCGCAAAAGTGGAAGTAGCTTTTTCCGGTATTCCCGTCAATGATCTCCACCACATCGGATACGGACATCGACCGTCCTTTATATCCTGCGGGGTGTTCAAGATTGAAAATCTCATAGAGTTTTTCCAGCGTGAAGCAGTTTACTTCTCCCTCGAACACCTTATCATAGAGGCTGCTGTCAATCTCCGAGCTACCCTGAAATTTAGGCAGGCTCTCATAATTCATAAAGGCGACATTGTTGGTGTCACGCTTCATATTGATCTGATAAATTCGTACATTCAACGCTCATAGCTCCTTTCTTTGGATTTGTAGATTCCAAGCTGTATGCAGAGGTAATCGTTATAGTCCTTGCCTTTCTTCGGCGGCTCGTCAAAGACCTCATACTTGTTTCTGAGCAGTTCTTTTAAGGTGTTGGCACAGAGCCTTCCCGTTTTGTCATTGTCCAAGTGCAAATGAATCGTCTTGATAAGTGGATTTTTCTCAAGAAAAGCGGAAAGTGCAATCGGAATTTTACTGTCTTTGTTCTCTTTCTTCGGCTGATACACACCCGAAAGAGAGAGCAGATTTTCCGCTTTGTAGTCCTTACCCTGAACTTTCAGCAAAGTGGCATAGGACAGCAAATCAATGGCGGCTTCAAACAAATGCACCGACTGGCAAGGCTCTTTTGCAAGCAGACGAAAGGAATATTGCTTGTCGCTTCCGTATGCGTCTCCCTTAAAGGTGCTGCTTCCTAAACCACGGTAAGCGGCATATTTGATCGTCCCTGTTTCGTCCTTCCCGACAAAAACCGCATTATGATAGCGCCCGTTGCTTTCAAAAATCACACCGTCCGCAATGCACTCCTGAATAATCTGATAGTCAATGCCACGATTAAAAAGATACTGTATTACCCGTTTACTGTCTTGATATTTTTCCGGCAAACGCAGTACCTTTGGCTCAGTTTTTTCTTCTTTTTTTGGTGGCGGCGTCCAATTTGCCAGTTCTTTTCCCGTAAGGATTTCCACTGCGTCCATAAAAGAATAGTTCCTGACTTTTATCAGATAGTCAAGCGCATTATAACCGCCGAAACCTTGCGACCACCAAAACCATTTACCATTGGACATTTTCAAGCTGTCGTGGTCAACGGTACGATATACATTTCTCGTCCCCTTGACTTCTTCAACATTATCCGGCTCAAACCTTCTCAGATAGGTTAAAAGGTCGATCTGCCGAGCCTGTTCGATCACCTCCGGCGAAATATATGGCATATTAAATCTTCCTTTCCCTGAGAAGCTCTGCGACTTTCTCAATGGAATCTTCCATATCTTCCACCTCGATATTCATCATCCACTCGTCCCAAGACAGCTCCAAAACATTTTTAGTTGTCAAAAGAGCGCTTACCATTTCAGGCGGAAGCTCCGTATTCTCCACATAGTCGTACAGCTCGCACATAAAAGCAAACTGTTTATCATTAGTGATGATTGTTGCCTGTGGCTGGCAAAGATACCTCCGCACATAACGGATCAATTCTCTTTCAAGCTGGCACTGCAACACCAGCATATCCGCACGGACTGTTTTTAATTTACACACCATTTTTCTCACCTGCTTTCTCTGTTTTTATCCCGTTTGAGTACATCGTTTGCCCTTGTTTCAATGGAATCCCGAATGGTATCCATATGCTCAACCTCTCTGTCCTTAAACTCCTTATAGACATCATCAAGCGGGCAGGGGGATCGGAGCAACGCCTTTGCCTGTTTCGGAGAAAGCTCCAGTTCCTCCATACACATCACAATGTCCTTTCTCATCGTGTACTCGTAGGTATGATTCAAAATTTCCTCCGGCGGCTGTGAAAGCAGCCAGTCCCTGTACTTGTCCTGCTCGGCTTTCATCTTGTCGTAGAGCAGAGCGTTATAGTCTGTTTCGCCCATAGCGAACACCTCCTTAAACAAAAATATAGCCGCCTGATTTTTGTAAAAACCAAGCGGCTATGTAATGAATTTGTTATTTTATAAGTCCTAATTATTTTCAAATTTCATAGGTGTATATCGTATACCATCCGAAAGTTGCTCCGTATCGGTATCTACGAAACCCAGTTTATGATAGACCGGAACTGCATACGGAGAAGAATTTACTGTAATGGTTTTGCTTGAACTATTTTCTCGTAGGAAGTCCCACAGCTCCCTACCAATGCCTTGTCTTTGATACTGTGCTTTCACAAAAAAGCAACAGATATGCTTCCGGTTTTCGTTTGTTGCGATAACTCCCTTTAGTTCTTCTTCGTCATAAGCGCCCCAAAATTCTAATGTTTTGACGATCTCTTTGTTCTCAATAAAATCCTGAAACGACTTAACTCCTTCTTCAGAATAATCGGGAGCCTCAAATTGTAAAAAAGTTTGCCAAATCAAGTCAATGGCATTTGTAATTTGAGTATCATCTATTTTTTTGACTTCCACACTAAACACCTCGTAAATATTCGTTATGACCGTTCCTTTTCAATCACATAGTTATTTTTTTGTTAACTTTACTGGCAACACCAAAATGGCTAATATCGCAGCTATAGTGTATATAAAGAATATTATTATTGTTATATTCATATTTGCTTCAAGCAGATATAAAATTACGGAAACAATAATACCGATAACCGCAAACAAAGCACATAAATTCCCCGCAACATTATTTGCATAGTCCCAATTTTCTTTATTTTCCATTATTTTTTTATTGTGGTATCCTACCCTAAAATCAGGAAATTGAGTATGCTTTTTCTTTAATACAACTGATAAAATTCCTAAAATAAATGCAAAAACAATATAGAGCATAATCAAAATGATTTTTCCCATGAATACTCTACCTCCCACACAAACTCACATTTGTATTTTGATTATTATATCACAGAATTGTGTCTTTTTCCACCTTGCCGTGATATGTAAAGGCGGTATGAGATGATTCCCATACCGCAAAAAGGCTATCGCTCGTAGGCTCTTTCCTTTGGAGTGGGTACGCTGTCGCCCTCGTCCGGCGCACCGTCCACCAACTCATTTTCTCGCTTATCCACATTAAGCAGACCATTAAGGACATTGAGCCGATTTGTTTTTTCGGTCAGTTCTTCTTCCTTATCAAACGGTTTCTCAACCTCTGCTTTCGCAGTGGCGAATTGCTGTTCAAGAGTTGAAAGCTCTCTGCTTTTCGCCTCCAGCCGTTCAGGAATTTTCTCAATGGCATTGTCGATTCGGGTAATGTTGCCGATGGCGTCCGTGCCTAAAGAGACGGAACGGGAAAGGCTGCCCTTGATTTTTACCTGATAGGCTTTCTCAAAGGTATCAAAGGAAAGCTCCAAATCAAAGCCTCTGTACTTGCCGAGAGGGACGGGATCAGGCGATGTCATCTCTTTGCAGGCGTCAATGATTTTCTGTCCGCCTTCCGCTTTTTCGGAATAAGAAACACCCTTAACCTCAATTCCCGCAAAGGTATCGTCAAGAGGCTTCGGGTGTTCTTTTGCAAGAGATATATCCTTTTCCAGTCCCGCAATCGTCTCTTTTATCCGGGCGATTGTTGTTGGGTAGTATTTGATGATCTTGTCCTCCAGCTCATATTTTTCGGAAAGATAATTAGACTTCAAAAGACGCAGCTTCTGTACCTGAATATCCAAATCCATTTTCTCCTTGATGTGCGGATTATCCGCCGCAAGCATTTTGATCTCCGCATAGGAAAGAGCAGTAGCGTCCACATCTTCGCAGGAACGTACGGGAGATTTGCTCGTCATAATCTGACTTGCGAACTTCTGCTTGCCCTCTACGAGCTGCCAGCAGTATGCGTCAAAAGTGCCTTCCGTAACATAGCGGTACAAGCCGACCTTCGGATTTTCATTACCCTGACGCACTGTTCTTCCGGCTCGCTGCTCCAGATCGGCAGGTCGCCACGGGCAGTCAAGGTCGTGGGAAGCAACAATTTTGTTCTGCACATTCGTCCCTGCGCCCATTTTCTGCGTACTGCCCATCAGGATTCGTACTTCACCACGGCGTACCTTTTTGAACAGCTCCTGCTTCTTCGTCTCGGTATCCGCTTCGTGGATAAACTTGATTTCCGATTCGGGAATACCACGCTCGATCAGCTTCTGTCGTATATCCGTATAGACGGAAAATTCGCCTGCTCCCTTTGGAGTGGAAAGGTCGCAAAAGAGAAGCTGCGTCAGCTTTTTATCGCTGTTTTCCTCCCATATACGGAATACTTCGTTTACGCAGGCGTTGACTTTACTGCCTTCCTCATCGGGTAACATTGGATTCATCATTCGCTGGTCAAGGGCGAGCTTCCGCCCGTCGTTCGTAACTTTAAGCATATTATCTACGCTGGAATCCACACCGCCGCCCCTTATCTTTTCGGCTCGTTCGCCGAGAGAGGCGACCATTTCCTTCTGCACCTGCGAGGGCTTCACGGCGATATTGTGATACTCCACTTCCGGTATGGGAAGATCAAGCATATCCGCCGTTTTGATGTCTGCCACCTGCTTGAACATCGCCATCAATTCGGGCAGGTTATTGAATTTTGCAAAGCGTGTTTTCGCTCTGTATCCTGTTCCTTCGGGTGTAAGCTCGACCGCCGTAACCGTCTCGCCGAACATCGACGCCCAAGCGTCAAAGTGCTGTAAATCGTGTTCTTGCAGCGTTCGGTACTGCAAATACCGTTGAATCGTATACAGCTCAACCATACTGTTTGAGATCGGCGTACCCGTCGCAAATACAACGCCACGCCCTCCAGTAATCTCATCAAGGTAGCGGCACTTCATAAAAAGGTCGGAAGATTTCTGCGCTTCCGTCTGGGCGATACCACCTACATTCCGCATTTTTGTGTAGAGATAGAGATTCTTGTAGTAGTGCGACTCGTCAATAAAGAGACGGTCTATACCGAGTTCTTCAAAGGTTACGACATCATCCTTTCTTGATTGATCGTTTAATTTTTCCAGCTTTGTTTGCAGGGAGCGCTTTGTCTTTTCAAGCTGTTTGACAGAAAAACGGTCGCCACGGTTTCTCTTTATATCCGCAATCCCTTCAATAATATCGTCAAGCTGCTGTTGTAAAACAGCCCTCTGCCGTTCAATGCTTATCGGGATTTTTTCAAACTGCGAGTGACCGATAATCACAGCGTCATAATCGCCCGTGGCAATCCTGCCGCAGAAGCGTTTGCGGTTTTTCATCTCAAAGTCTTTCTTCGTAGCGACTAAGATATTCGCCGCAGGATAGAGCTGCAAGAACTCCGCCGCCCACTGCTCCGTCAAGTGATTCGGCACGACAAAGAGGGATTTATTGCAAAGTCCGAGCCGCTTGGATTCCATTGCGGCGGCAGTCATTTCAAAGGGCTTGCCTGCACCCACAGCGTGTGCTAAAAGGGTATTCCCGCCGTATAGGATATGGGCGACCGCATTTTTCTGATGTTCCCGAAGCTCAATTTCGGGATTCATACCACTGAAAGTGATATGGCTTCCATCATACTCACGGGGACGGATGGAATTGAACTTGTCGTTATACAGCCGCACCAGCTTTTCCCGTCTTGCAGGATCACGCCATACCCAATCTTGAAAGCCCTGCTTGATAAGCTCCTGCTTTGACTGGGCGATAGCGGTTTCCTTTTTATTGAGTACAGCTTTCTTTTTCCCTTCATCATCTTCGATATAGTCAAAGACACGCACATCTTTCATATTGAGCGTATCTTCGATAATCTTATATGCGTTTACCCGTTTTGTACCGTAGGTATTATAGGCTTTCAGGTTTCCACGGTCATAGGATTTTCCCTCCACATTCCATTCGCCCGTCAGCTTTGAATAGTGAATTTTGATGTTCCACTGTGCATATCTGGGCGTATCCAAAAACTCGTACATAAACTGCTGTGCGATTTCTTCTGGCAGCCAAGTCGTGCCGAGCTGTACGAAAATCTCGCTGGCAGTCAGATCTTTCGGCTGTACCTTTTCCAGCGCTTCTACATTGATGTTGTAATCGTCGGGATAGACTTCTGCGGACTTTTTTGCCCAAGCGAGCTTTTCCCGCACATTGCCGGAAAGGTATTCGTCCGCCATCAGGTACTTTCGCTCGGTGCTGTTTCCGTAGCCGTACATCGGGTTTAGGAAGATAACGCCCTTTAATTCCTCATAGATTTCCTGCTCGGTCTTGCCCGTAAGGGAACACATATATTCCATATCCACATAGGCTTTTTCGCCCATAGATACGGCAAGCGCTTCGCTGGCGGTATCCACCGAGGTAACGGGTGTATGGGGCTTGATCGTCCGCTTCGTGAACATATCCGCCTTGCGCTCCAGCTCCCCGTTTTCGTCCAGCACCTCCAGTGCGGAGAGCAGGGCAAAGGAGCTGTCCTGCGAAAAAGCGGACACATTCGCACGGGAATTGATCAACCCGTACTTCTTGGAAAAGTTATCGTAAAGCGCATTTAGCTTCTGCTGTTCCTTTTCGACTTCATAATCGGGATAGTCTGCGGTCTGCATTTCAATCAGGCTGCGAACGCTGTCCCGTATGGCAATCATACCCTTGATCCGGTTTTCAGCCGTAGCTGAACACTCCACCGGCGTCATTCGGGAATTTTCACGATAGTAGATTTTATCGTCCACGACCGTATAGGAAAAGTTGCGGACTTCGGGATCGGCGGGAATGGAGTTATCTTCTTCGGTCAGTTCCTCGTCCACTTCGTAATCCGTAATCTCGGCGTGGATATTAGAGATTGCTTCGTCCAAAAGCTCGGCAAGGTCGGCGTTTTCATAGGGAACAACGGTATCTTCCTCGCCGAATCTGCCGGATACGGTTTTCCATTCGCCAAGTACCATTTCAGGATGATCGACGAAGTAGGCGTTCATCTTCACGCCGTTTTCATCGGTGTTCAGGTGTACCCACTCCGGCTCAAGGTCAATAAGTCTGTCCCGCTTCTGTAATATCAAAATATCCGAAACGACCTCCGTTCCGGCGTTTCCCTTAAAGGTGTTGTTCGGCAGGCGGATTGCGCCGAGCAGGTCGGCTCTCTGTGCGATATATTTCCGCACGGCTGGATTTTCCTTATCCATTGTGCCTTTGCTCGTTATAAGCGCCATCACGCCGCCCGGTCTGAGCTTGTCTAAAGACTTCGCAAAAAAGTAGTCGTGGATTAAAAAGTTATGCTTGTTATACCTCCTGTCATTCACTCGAATATCGCCGAAAGGCACATTTCCGATCACAGCGTCAAAAAAGCTGTCGGGGATATTTGCTTCCTCAAACGGCTGTGCCGCAATCGAGGTTTTCTGATAGAGCTGCTGTGCGATACCCGCCGAAATTTTGTCGATCTCAACGCCGTAGATTTTGCTGTCCTGCATAGACTGGGGCAGCATACCGATAAAGTTTCCGATACCACAGGAAGGCTCCAAGATGTTGCCCTCACGGAATCCCATCTGTTCCATTGCCTTGTAAATTGAGGAAATGACGGCAGGCGGGGTGTAGAAAGCGGTCAGCGTGCTTGCTCTTGCGCTCTCGTATTCATCAGGGGAAAGGGCGGTGTAAAGCTCGATAAACTCATCAGCCCACGAGGAATTGTTCTCGTCAAAGGCTTCTGGAATACCGCCCCAACCGACATATTGCGAAAGAATTTCCTGTTCTTCGGGCGTTGCAAAGCGATTGTCAAACTCACATTCTTTCAGCACATTGATTGCCGCCATATTTCTGCGAAAGCGTTCTTTTTTGCCTGCCTCCGGCACTTCGTGGGAAGCAAGGTCAAAGGTGTGCCGTTCGGACAGCGGGATTTCAGGGTGCAGATCAAAGGTCTGTACCCGTGAGCGCTTCGGCTGGCTGAAAGCGGGCGTGAATGGCTCGGCTTCTTTCTGCTCAGACTGTTCGGCGGATGTGTTTTGCTTTGCCCGTTCCACATAAAGCCATTCGGCAGCTTCCTTTTCTGAAACAGATTTCTTGACCTGTTCCAAGTAGTCGTTTGCCTGCCACTCGCTCTTAAATTCCTCGCTGACGCCTTCATCGTCGATATAGATCGCTTCCGTCAAATCGTCCCAAATGGCATAACCGTCATCGGTTTCAATGACGAAAAATCTCTCATCAGGCGGGAGCGTATTTTCTGCCGCAATCTGCTCCGCCTGCCTGAGCATTTCATCTGCCCTGTCGTTTGCAAGATAGGGCGAATCAATGATTTCTATGCCCTGCGGCGGATCAAGGTGTTCTGCAAACTCCCTTGATATGGTATTACCTTCCTTGTCTTTATAGAAAACCACCTTAAAAGGCACACCGTAATATGTTTCCTCTCTTATGTCGCTTGCGAACTGATATGGGCTTGTGTATTCAACGCTTTCCCGCACCGTCCCGTCCGTATGCAGATAGTCGATCCTGCCGACCGGCTGTGACTGCACCGGATCTTCCTTATTGGTCGATACGATGTTTCGGGTGCTGCGCTCTCCGTTTTCCAAAGAGCAGACCGCCACATCAAAGCCACGGTCAAGCAGCATATTGACATAGGTTTCCAAGCGGTTTGCCGGAAAGCCGCACATCAGTGTTCGCTGATTGCCGCCGACAGAACGGGAAGTCAGATTTAATTCCAGCGCTTCGCTGACGGTCTGTGCGTCCTCTCCGTAGGCTTCAAAGAAAGCGCCCATCTGATACAGCACAAGGCTATCGGGATTATCTTCCTTGATTTCGCTGTACTCACGGTAAGCGTCCGTAAAGCTGCTGCGCTCGTTTCGCTGAACAAGGCGCATAAAGCTGTCCTTTTGCTCCAAACGGGGCTGCGGATTTTGCACAGAGCGATCCATCAGTTCGACATTCCAGTCATCTACCCGTGTGATTTCAAAAGGCTTTCCGTCCAAATACACTCTGTCGCCCACCTGATATGAGGCTGCAAACAGAGCCTTTTGCTGCTCCCGTGCCGCCGCCTGCTCAATCCTTGCGACCACATCTTCGGGCAGTCCGTCCACATAGTAGCGGATTTCGCCCTCGCTGCTGATATGGGCAATCGTTTGGTAATCGCCGTTTTCCTCAACGGCTCTGTTCCAGACAGTAAGACCGTTTCCGAGATACCCCATACCAATGTCAAAGGCAGGCGATTCATCTGTTTTTTCTTCGGACGGTAACTCCTTAACCTTCAGGTGATCGTTCATTGGGTTTTCCCGCACCTTGCGGTCGAACTCTGCTCTGTCCATCTCCTTTTGGAATAACGGAAATTGGACATCGTGAAGTACAACACGCTCATCGTTAAAGGAAAGGATTTCATATTCGTCTGCGCCCATATATACCGTATCACCGAGATGATAGGCATACGCTGAATTTTCAGGAGTTTCAGATTGTTCGATTGACAAAATAGGATTAAAGTTTCCGGTGTATTCAAATAACTCATTTTCGCCCGGAATATATAGTCTGCCGTTTTCTACGCATTTGAAAATATCTGCTGATGAGCTATTTGCAGCATTATAAAATTCTTCGTAAGAATATGGGTGAGTAGCCCCTTCATAAGCCGACATTCCAAGAGTATTGTTGGAAATAGTTTCATTACTAATCTCTTTTAGCGTCCTTCCGGCAGAGAGTATTCCTGTTGGCTCAAAGTGATAACCGTTGTACTCAAAAGATTTGGAAACAGCCGTATTGTTTTCGGATGGCGCAGATGAGAGGATTTCACGGTTTCTCTGTTCTTCGGCAAGTTCAGCCCGGCGCTCCTCCTGCTTTTCGAGCCACTGTGGATAAATCTCTTTTTCCTTTGGATTGAGATAACGGTCGAGCCGTATCAGTTCGGCAATCCGCTTTTCTACCTGAATCCAAGTCAGCCGGATATGCGGCTTATTGTTTCCAATGCCTTTTGAGATTAACATTCCTGTCCCGTCGTGCTGTTCGTCAATGCCTGTGCCGACAATAACGGGATAAGCACTGCCCCAACCGTATTCATTTTTCAAAAAATCGGCGTTTTCTTTAGCCGACAGGCTCTTTTCAAACTGCTCATAGATACGGAACTTTCCCTCCGATACGCCGCTTCCACGGGTGAGAACAGCGTCGATAATCTCCTGAGAAAAAGAAAAAGCAGAGGTTTTTTCCTCTGCCTGCATATCCAAAAAGTTCAGTTGTCCGTCCATAGACGGTAACGGCTTCCTTGTATCCTGCAATTCGCCGAGCAGACGCATTGCTTCAAAGTGCTGTGCGATCACGCCCCAATCATAGAAGCCTTGTGCTATTCGGTCTGCATAATTTCCCTCCCAAAGCTGAAGCACATTCTGATAGGTTTTGTACCCGACTCGCCGCCCATCGCTCAAAATCAGTTCGGTATAATCGTTATTGAAAATACCTTTGATATATTCAGTACGGGCGGCGTTATCGGGATTGCTTTCATAGAAAGCACGAATTTCCTCTTTCGAGGCTTTCAGGTGTGGCGTTGTGCCGAGGATTTCACGGATTATATCGTCCCCGCTGAAAAACGGCAGACTGGTATCTTCGTGTCTCCTGTCATAATAGTCTAAGCGAAGATTACTTCCGCTTTCACGATCTCCTGTACTCTGTTCCTCAAGTTGTTCATTCCCTGTACCCACTTCATCATATCTGCCGCTTTCAGGCTCTCTGTCAAGCCCTCCTGCGCTGCCATCTGCTTCATCAGGGTTTCTTCCATTTTCATCGCTGTCTGTTCTACTTCCGCCAAATGCTCCGTCAGGGTGCAGCTCGTCAGAAGATTGTAGTACCGGATTTTGTGGTGTTCCTTGAGAAACTTCCGTCTCATCTGAGCGTACCTGCCCAAAGTCACTTCCGGCTGGTTGGGCATTGTCAGGTCGGGAAGATTGTAATCGCCCTGCATTGTGTATGTCAGCTCGTTCATTTTCAAAGCTCCTTTCGCTTGTATTTTCAACTTTATTGTAATCGGGTTTTCCTCTATCTGCAATTATGCGATTTTTTCTGTCGAGGGCAAGAATGGTGCGGGAGATTTCTCCAAGTCCCATTTCCGCAATATCACTCGACGCAATACCGAGGGCATTTAAAGCTTCCGGCGTATTGAAATTCGTGATAACGGAGAAATCCTCCGTTTCAAAATATGGCTCGGTATCTATCCCAAGCCTTGTCATCATCATATATGCCACGCTGTTCGTTACCGCTTTCCTATACATAGAGGTAATCATATCCTCTGAAAGACCGTAGAGGAAGCTGTCATCTGCGGCATACATCAGATCGCCCAAATAATCGGGGATATTATCTTCCACGGCGTTTTTAGCGGCGCTCAGCACTGCGTCCGCAAGGCTTTCCCTGTTTTCCAGCTCGCCGAAGGTGCTTTCGAGGGATTCGATCACATCATCCGTATATTCCGGCTTCATCTCCCAAATCGGGACGGGGCGGGAATAGCGGCTTGCGTGGGTATCGGAAATATCGAAGTAATGGGTTAAGCGCTGCCTGCTCCGGTCGGCGTCCTCAAATACGGCGATACCCTTAGCGCCACGGTTTACCCAACGCCCAAATTTATCGTTCCAGCGCTCGATCTCCAGCACTGCCGTTGCGTCCGGTCTTTGGGCGTAGATGAGAAGCTGCTCGTCAAAGCGCAGACGATAGTTCCGGCAGGCGCAGCGCAAAAAGGCTTGCCAGTTCTGAACATCGGACACAACAGCGTGTGCGGTACGGCGGTACAGCTCGGAAATCAGGTCGTACTTTCGTGCCATCGGTTATGCACCTCCTATCTTTCATAGTCTTTCTGTTTCGGTTTTACGGGAATACCGTTTTTATCATAACTTTTCGGATCGGCGGCAGGGGTATCCCAACCGAACATTGAGCCTGCCTTCATTGCTTCTGCCTGACCTTTCGACAAGCCGAGTTTTTCGTTCATCTCATTCACAAGGGCGTTTGTTTCACTGGGCTTGCCGCCCTGAATATCCGTGCGGTAAAATCCGCTTTCGCCCTTTTTGACAATGCCGACGCAGTTTTCCGTCTGCACAAACACATAACACTGCTCCGGCAGAGAAGAACGGAGCGGGATCACGGTATTGCCGTTTTGCTCCATCCGCTCGGCAAACTCGCAGATGTGATAGAGATTGCTGCCAACTTCCAAATGATAGTCGTCAATATATCGGCAGGTGCGGTCAAGCTGTTCTCCGTCGCTCAGGATAATGCGAATTTTATCCCCGTCGGGAATTTTGAACTTTTCTTTGTAATCCGGCGTGATAAAGCGGATTCCACGGCTCGCCTTTTCCATATGGCGGTCGAGCCATTCCCGCACATAACAGTAGCAATAAAAATTGTAGTCCCCACGGGCAGGATTGCACCGTATCAGGAAAGCGTGTTTTTCGGTATCGGCACGAAAACCGTACTCGGTCGCATAGTTGCCCTGAAAGGTGCTGTCGGGATATTTCTCCGCATACTGCGCCATAGCCGTGCGGCTATTTAACAGTCCATATTCTTCGGAACGCAGGGCGTTGATAACCTCGTCCAGCTCGTTTTTGAACTGGTCTGTTTTCAAATCACGCCTGTGGTCAAACCAAGAGGTAAAAAACTCATTGCCGCCTGAGCCAAAATCGCCTCGCAAATGCCCTATGCAACCTGTCTGTCCCTCTATCTGTGTGCTTTGTGCGTAAGTGTATTTGCATTCTGCTTCCGTAAGGGGATTGATAACAAAATCCATCAGCGTTCGCTCCTTTCTCTGACTTTTCGTAATTCCAAAAGCGACTCATTGGCAAAGTATTCTCTTCGTCGAATCATTCTACCCGTTCGCCGTGCCACTTCGTTCCATCCAATACACTCCGAATGGATATTATCATTCCTGTCCCTAAACATAAATTGAAGTCCGGCGTTGTTATATACAATTTTGAATGGTTTATATGGCGTGTGATCATCAGCCGGCAAGCTAACTGGATTATATCCATTGGGTGCAAACAGTGCGTTTAACTTTTCTCCAAATTCCTTCTGTGACAAAGGTTGTGACTTATAAAGCTCGCATATCCTTTCCTTGCAACCCGCAATAGGATTTCCAGAAACATCTAAAATGCCAATGCGGATTATTTCGTCAATGAGTAATTCACGATTCTCACCACAGTTAGCATATTTAATTTTTTCGTTAGTAACATCAGAAAGCATACTTACCTCTCTTTCTCGGCTGCTGTTCTTTGTTTCGGTATGTGGAAACCATAGACTGCCGCAATTTCATCTCCAAGCCGTTTTGTCACCTTCGTTATATCTGCCCGTGTAGCTTTTCCAAAATAGATTTTTTCCTGCAATCGTTCAATCTGTTCCGGCGAAACAGTATCCTTAAACACACGGTACAAATAGTGATTTGTCCCATCGTGATGAACAGCGTCGGCACGAAGATCGCCGTACTTATCCACATACCATTCAGTCATATCCGTATCGGAATACAGGCAGTCCTTGATGTTGCCGGAATCAATCATTTTATAGCCCATCACTCTGCCGTTCCATCTGCCGATGTCGCCGATAACGATAATCGGCTGAGAAAGCTGGACATTGAGATTTTCCCGTTCATCGGAAAGATACTCGCCATTGGTTTCAACCATATATTCATACAGCTTTTGTTCGTCGTTTGGATCTCCGTCAATTTCATTGATTTCAAGGAAATCCTTATAATTGTCACGCCAATCATCAGGGTTGAGATTTATATCGCTCCAGATAATATGCTTATCCGTCGCTCTGTTCTGACTGCTGCTCATCATCAGCACCTCCCAAATAGGAAAAGAGCCTGTTTTTTGCAATCTGCTCCTGAAGCTCTGTAATAACCGTCATATCGGAAACGGAAATATCGGGGATTTTCAAAATACTTTGCAGGCTCAGCGCCTTCAAGTCCTTTTCAGTTTTGCAGCCGGAATCGTAAAGTTTTGCAAGCACCTTTACTTTCTGCTGCAAAGCGGTATTTGTACTTTTTTTCGCTGCCATTTCTTTTACCTCCTGTCTTAGCTCTTAGCGTAGTCGGAATAGACACGCTGCATTTTATGCCTTGCTCTGCGCACTTCGGGGGAACAGCCAAGTTCAGGGTATTTTGCCTGAATTTTTTGTCGTGTCCTTCGGATACTCTCAAAACAAGGGATACCGTAAGCCTTGTAATTGCTCATCACATCTTCAAAGCTGAAATCTGCGATACCGTAAGTATCATAGATACACGCTTTGCTTATGAGCAGATATAGCTTCATATCATCGTTTCGTGCTTCGGGGTGTTCCTTTAAAACCGCAAGCACCCTGTTTTCCACAGTTTCAAGCTTTTTCATCTAAGCCTCCTAAATATAGAAAAAGGGGCGAAGTATTTAAACTCCGCCCCCCGTAGAAGTTCTTACTTTTTCTTTCTGTTACGGATCTGCAAAAAGATAAAGCCGCCTACGATAAAGGCGACCAAAGCAATTCCAATAATAGCTTTCAGTTCCATCAGTTATCCTCCTTTTTCTTCTTTTTCTTAAAGCCGAAAATACCACAAGCAGCTATGCCTGCCACCGACACGCCTGCAAGGGCAAGCCAAAGACCGAGCTTGCTGTCATCTCCGGTTTTCGGTGTATCCCTCAGCTCATTGTGCATTTCTACAACTGTGGTAGAGCCTGTCTGCACCGCAGCTTCTTTATCGGCTGGCAGGATATACATAGCGGAAGCGGAATTGTTTACTTCGGAAATCTTGTACTCGCCGATACGCAGTCCTTCAATGAAGATTTCACCCTTTTCGTCTGTTTCAAGGGTGACATCATAGCCGTTTGCTCCGGTAATGCGGAAAGCAAAGCCTTCCACTTTTCCGTCGGACGATGTTTTCACGATTTTCAGGTTCCCACGCACAGGTTCATTTGCAAAACCTTTGCCCTCTGTATTTTCGACCTGATAGGTCTTTCCGTCGGTGTCAATAAACACTTCATACACGCCTTCGTCCAGCGTGAAGCCCTCCGGTGCTTTTGTCTCTTTCACAAAATAGCGTCCATAGAGCAGATCGTTCATTTCATACTGTCCGATTTCCTTTTCGGTCAGCGTACCGATCAGCTCGTCCTCACTGTCAAGCTCGCCGTTGTCATTGGAATCCTTGTAGACTTCAAAAACAGCGCCTGCCAGTTTGGTATCTGTATATTCAGCGTCCACCTTTGTCAAAGCGATATTTCCACGGATAAGCTCATTGACGATTTCAATCTCAACAATCTGCCCGTTTTCCGAAATGTTTACATCATAGACGGTTTCATCAAGCACGAATCCGGTCGGCTGCTCGATTTCACGGATATACCAGTTTCCGTAAGGCACATTCTCAAAGGAGAAGCTGCCATCGTCGCCGGATACGGCGGTCATCAGGGCATTTTCTTTGATAAATTCCACATCATCGCTCTTAAACAGACCAATGAGCGCACCGCCAAGTCCTTCGCCGTTTTCGTCAACCTTCTTACCTGATACAGAGCCGTAGATCAGCTTATTTTCCATCGGCTCACCATTATTCACTGCAATCGCTACCGTTGCAGTTTCCTGTCCCGCATATTCAAATACAACGGGATATTTTTCGCCGCTAAGCTGATAATGCTCGTCTGTCGCAAGCTCTTTTACATAATAGCTGCCCAAAGGCAGATCAGTTTTAACGGTCGCCTTGCCGTTTTCATCAAGCGTGATGATTTCGATCAGACCGTCTTTCGGGATGGAAGTACCACTTGCGGATACGAGTTCCTCATCGGAAAACAAGCCAAAGCTGATATTTTTGATTTCGCCATTACTGCCGATACCAAACAGTTCGCTTGTTTCAAGTGCTTTTTCAAGGCTTACTTCAACTTTCTGTCTTTCGTTGACAAAGGAAGTCGCCGTTTCGGTTACGGCTACATTTTGTCCGGCGTAAATAAGTTCCACGGTATGGACTTCATCGCTTAATACCATTCCGTAGCCTGCCTTAACCTCTTTTACCTCGTACTTTCCGAGGTAGAGTTCCTTGCTCTCAGCAAAACCCATTTCATCGGTTGCAACCGTATCGACCAGCTCGCCCTTACTGTATCTCAGCGTACCATCGGGTGTTACCACATCTTCGGCGGCACGGATTTCATAGACAGTATCAGGAAGTCCCTGTGTTTCATAGATCGGTTGATAGATAACGGGAAGTTCCTGCCCGTTTTCATCTGTTCCGCCGCTTACTGAGACACCGAAGAATACCTCGCCTGTCTTTTCAATACTAATCGTACCTTTCTGCGGCATATTGGTCTTTTCGACTTTTATCACTGTTACCCCGCTTTCCTCAGAAGAATTTTCTTCCGCTACATCAAAATAGACGGGTGTGGAATCAAGAACATATCCATAAGGACTCTGTACCTCAACGATAGAGTAGCCCTGACCATATGGCAGCTTTTCCGGCGTTACGAGCGAGCCGTTAGCGTCGGTATAGAAAGTGTCAACCGTTGTCGGGGTGGGATAGGTAAATTCCATCGTGATGAGATTGCCGGATGGATCATAAATCTGGAAGCCTGCGCCCGCATAGGGAATTGTTTTGCCAGTTTCTGCGTCCACCTTTACCACTTGGATATAACTTTCAAAATTTCTGTTGTTAATCAGATAGCGGTAGGTCTGAGCGTCTTTTGCGATGAACACATCAAAATCGTCCATCAATTCTCTGCCTTCCCAACCGGACACCTGATGGACGGTATATGTGCCGTAAGGCATATCCTTTGTCTGTGCAAAGCCGTTCTCGTCGCAGGTCAGAGTATCACGCTCAGATTCCTTTGCGTTTTCAAAAGAGCCTGCGGATTTGAGATACACTTCAAATACAGCGCCTTCTTCGGGCGTTTCAATCTGTGTTTCGCCATCGTCCGTATGTTTGATAATGGCGATATTGCCCTTGATAACCTGTTCATTTACATCATTTGCGGTCTGATTATGCTCAATGGTATAAAGCTCCGCCTCTGCACCGACCTTGTGGACGGTCGGATCGAGCAAATAGCCTTCGCTCGGCTCAAGTTCCTTAATTGTCCAATCCGAATCACAAATATATTCTTTTGTGGTAAACTGCCCGTTTTCATCAGTGTAGTATTCGTCAATGAGCTGTTCACCCTTGAAAATCCCGTATTTTGCACCTGCAAGCGAAGCGTTCCCCTGAGCCGTCCCTGTTTCAGCGTCGCTCTTTGTCACGGTAACGGTAAACTTCTTCAGGATATTCGTGAAATTGCGGGTAGTGACCTCATTCCACTTAACGGGTGCGTTCTGATCTTCGGGAATGACATAACGGATTGCAGTATCCACTTCCTCGATGGTGTACGGCGTTGTGCCGCTAATCAGCACATCTTCAAAGGTAGCCACACCGTTTTTATCCGTAACAGCATACTCATCAACAGCAATGCCGGAAAGCGATGTGCCGTAAAGATGGAAGGTCACGCCCTCATTGAAGTTATCCTCCGAGGATTTAATAACCTCAATGTCTCCACGCTTCAGCGTATTATTGAAATTAACGGTTGCAACCTGCCCCGCAACAACGGTTACACGGCGTGTTTCCTGTGGCTCGTATCTGTCGTATTCCTGCTCGGTTACGGTATATACCCCCGGCATTAGGTTATCTACCTGAATCTGACCGCCGTTTGTGGTTTTCACCGTTTTATCAATTCCATTGCCTTGAATACGGAAAGAGATACCGTCCACCTTTCCGTCCTCGCTGGTTTTCACGATTTTTGCCGAGCCATAGGATACCTTCAACTTGAGGAATCCTTTGACCGGATCGTTGACGGTCTGCGCATAGGTTACAGTATCCTGAATACCGCCGTTTGGTCCATAAATACCGTCCGTCCAAGTGATAACGCCTTTTCTCTGAGCCGCTTTTTCAGCAGTAATCGTCAGCCCATCGCTCGGCGCTTTCTCGGAGGTAATTGTCAGCTTATTTCCGCTTACAGAAAACTGAACACCTGAGTCATTGGACGAAAACTTATATCCTGAAAGGACATTGTTTGTGTCTGTCAGTGTAACGGTGTATTTAGAGCCATCCCATTCCAGCTCAATTTCCTTTGCGCCTCCCGGTGTTTTGGAAAGAAAGCTTGGCAGCTTGGAGTGTTTCTGAACACTCGCCGCCATTGAATTGTAGTAGCTCATAATTTTGTTATAGAGGGGGTGGCTGGTACTGATCTGATCCAGAACAGCATTTTTACCGCCTGTGCTAACCTTATTAAAGTTCTCATCACGCTCGCCGATAACTGTTTCCCAAATGAGAAGCTGTGTTGCGACTGCGTGCGCCAGTTTATCTCCGCCTTCGTTCTGAGAACGCCACGATGTTGAGATTGTTCCCGTATAGCCATACTGGAAAATACGACCGATGAACAGCTTAATATCGTCAGGCGAAATGGTGCTGTTATAAGACGAAGGGTAGTTATCCCAAAAATCCTCGCCCTTTTTCGTAAAACTGTCTCCGGTTTCCTGCGGGACGCCGATCTCGATGCAGTAGCAAATATTTCCGGTATAGGAACCCATCGCTCGAACGGTTGTGTAACGGGAAGTTCCTGTTTTCCAGCCATTCATAAGAGTAAGGCTGCTGTGTCCCCATTCTGCGTTGTAATTCGAGTCGCCATCACGGGGGAACGAGATAAGATATACATCGTCCGTTTCCTCTGCGGCATAGGCAGTCGTACCAATTCCCACAAGGGAAGTAACACACATCAGAGCCGCAAGAAACAGCGCCATAATGCGCTTTGGTTTCTTTATTTTCATCTGAAATCCTCCTTGAAAATGAAAAAACGCACCGTTTTTTCGGTGCGTTCTCAAAATGGAATATTTAATTTAAGCATAGCCAATATATATGTCATAGATTCCGTCGGAAACTTCTTCCGCCCAAATCCATACGGCTGTGATTTCTTCGTCAGCTTTGTACCGATTCAAGCGGCTGTGAATATCTCTTTCAAGATATTTACAATGCGCTCCGGCACGGATCGGATTATCCCAACAGTAAACCGCCTCGCTGTCCAACTGAAGTCCAACGCTTTGAGCGTAATCCTTCGCAAAGGAAATCCAGTAATCAATATCGAAGTCGATTTCCGCTTCGCTTATCGTTTCCTCTGTTTCAGTCGGCATAGGCTCCTCACTTTCTTCGGGAATATCCGGCTGTGGTTTTGATACGGATTGCTCGGTCTTTTCCGCTTCGTTGAGCTGTGTGGCGGGCTGTACCGCCTGCTCGGTTTCAGAAACAGTCTGAGGCTGTTCGGAGTTGACCGTTTTCTTTTCCGTTGTTTCTTCCTGTTTTTCAGGCTCTGATTCCTGTACGGCTTCAGGCGTTGTTTCAACCTCTTTTTTCTCATTTCCCACAGGCATTTCCGATTCGGTTGAGCTTTGACTACTCTCCGAAGAAGAAAACGGCTGCGGCTTATCTTCATTTGACGGGGTATTGTTGCAGCCTGCAAGCACAATCAGTAAAAGAACCATTAAAAAAGCAATCATTTTTGTTTTCATTACGCTTCACTCCTTTTTCTGTCGCTATTTTAATGCGAAACAGCGTTTCAGACAAAGGTGCGAACGGGACGGTTAATCTTAAATCATAAAACATCCCTCCTGTGTTTTGGAATTGTGCGTTTCCCTGAGATAGATTGAACTAAGTGAGATAGATTCAATTAAGTGAGATAGATATATCTTTCGGATAGTCAGGTAGTATCAGGGGTTGGAGTGTGAGGAAGGGGAAACAGAAAACACACTGTGCCTTACCTGCTGTCACGCTCGGCACGGTTACGCAAAAACTTGTTGTAATGCTCCAGCGCCTTGCAGACATACTCCTCCGTTTGATTTATGGGAATATTCTTCGGAATCAGACTCCGTACCCTATCCCCACGCAAAACAATCTTTTCACGCTGATTTGGCTTTTCCTCACTCATAATCGCAGAGATCGCCTCTGTGGTCAGCTTGCCTTCCTCAAAAAACTTTCGCATACGAATTGCCTGATCGTGGGACGGGGTACAGTCGTTTATGTCGATTTCGTCCACCAAATCCCTTTGGCAATCCTCATTCAGATAGGACAGTTCCACGGCGGGGCGCATTTTAATCCTGCCCTCGTCCACAAATTCAAGCAGTTCGGGGACAAGGTTTGTGAGACGGATATATCTGTGTATCTGATTTCGGCTATCACCACATTCTTGTGCAAGTTCATCAGCCGTTCTCAACTTTGTCCCCAGTGGGGACGAAGTTAAATCTGTTCTCTGTCCTTGTCTTTTCATAGCGTCCAGCCGCATTTTATATGCGTGGGCTTTTTCTGAGGGAAGTATCTGCGACCTTTGGAAGTTGCTTTCGACCATTAAAATCGTAGCTTCGTCACGGTCGAGGTCTACCACCTCACAGCGCAGCGTTTCAAATCCGGCAAGCTCACAAGCCTTTTTTCGCCTGTGTCCTGAGATAAGCTCATATCTGCCGTCCTCCTTCTGTCTTACGGTAGCAGGAGTAATCACGCCACGCTCTTTGATACTTTCTACAAGCTGAAACATATCCTCATCTTCCCGCACCTTAAACGGGTGGTCGGGGAAATCGTCGATTTCCTCAAGCGGAATATCTCTGATTTTGGAAAGTTTCGCTTCATCTCGTTCTTCCTGTGAGGAGAACAGCTCATCGAGCGTGTTCGTGGGCAGCGTGAAGTCGCTCTTTCTGCCTGCCATCGGCTAACACCTCCTTTGTGAAATTGGCGTAAGCCTTAGACACCGGACTGTTTGGCTCATAAGCGTAAATACTTGTTCCTTTTGAGGACACCTCTGCGGCTTTTATAGCAACCGGAATCGTTGATTTATATATCCTGATATGGCTGCCAAAATTGTTCCTAAGTGCCTCTATCGTGCTTTTGGCAAGATTAGTCCTTCCGTCCACAAGTGTCAAAAGGATACCATCGATTTTCAAATCGGCGTTTGTGTGTTTCCTCACCTTTGCAATCGTCCCCAAAAGCTGCGTCATTCCCTTAGCGGGAAGATACTGCGCCTGAACAGGGATAATCACGCTGTCTGCCGCCGTAAGTGCGTTAAAGGTAATCATACCCAAGCTCGGCATACAATCAATGAGAACATAATCGTACTTGTCTTTTACAAGACTCAGGTAGTTCTTCAAAACACGCTCTCGGCTCATAGCGGTAACAAGCGTCATCTCCAGTGAGGACAAACTTAAATTTGAGGGTACAAGATCAACCTGTTCAGCGTGATGCAGAATACCGTCAAAGGGATTTTGTTCCTGCTCCGATATGATTGTTTGGAGCTTCTCCGTCAGAGTTACGGAAAGGTTGTCTGTATCCTGCCAGCCGAGGCAGGTCGTTAAATCTCCCTGTGGATCGGCGTCAATCAAAAGCACCTTTTTTCCTTGCATAGCAAGTCCAATGCCTAAATTGACTGTGGTTGTGGTCTTGCCTACGCCGCCTTTCTGATTACATATGGCAATCGTCTTGCAGTTTGACATCTCCGGCTTTACCTCCTTTCATAGATTTCACAGCCGACTTTATAAAAGACGGCTATGTAAAAACCGCAGTATTTGTTCTCAACACCCCCTGCGGAAAGCGATTCACTCTGTGCGGGAAGCACTAAGGTTACGGTTTGCGAAACCGTATCATAGGAATCTCACCTCTGCCGGGTACTCCGCCAGCTCCGTAGAGAAGTATCATTATCATTCTGACT
>OGPA01000280.1_pt1 | contig 57850 bp, 31 predicted proteins | sample 1552841 | NCBI WGS metagenome assembly OGPA01 (sample SAMEA2579916, study PRJEB22360) | human gut metagenome
TCTGAATGTTTTATTTTTGTCCAATAACTGTAACGGTTATTTAGGACTAGTCACCGCTTGTCATTTTATTTCTCCACCGTGTTCGGTTATTAGAGTTAATGTAAATTAGATTTGCTATATATCGCGTATGCGTGTATTTTTGTAGCATGAATTATAACGACCATAAAGACAATTCCAAAAGTTTCCGTGCCTTGACTGGCTTGACGCATATTCAGTTTTCTCATTTGCTTCCCTATTTTGAGGCTGCTCATGATGATTATTTGTCTGAACATGAGCTTAACGGCAAACGGCGAAGTAAGCGCCGTAGCTTTTGCATATACAAGAACAGTCCTTTGCCTGATGTTTCGGAACGTCTTTTATATACTGTCTATGGAATTGAGGAAATCATATTTGAATGACTTTTGCGGATAAAATCTATATGGTAGATAGCGCTCTTTTCTTGTTATATCAAAAATCAAAAAAATATAGTCACTTTTGAAAATAGCCTGTTTAGAGTTAGCTTCTATTTTTGCATTATCAATTTTGGCTTCGTAAAAGTCCTGTAAAAACAACCTAAATTCGTAATAGAGATGAAAGACCTGCTTAAAATAGTACTTATCTTATTTGCCTTTACCGGGGCAACACGAGCACAGATATCTCCGGAGGCTTTTGCCGATCCGGAAAAACAGTACAGGCCCATTCCTCTTTGGTTCTGGAATAATACAACCGTAAATGAGACTGAACTATTAGAGCAGTTCCGCCAGATGGTAGAAAAGGATGGTTACGGAGGTTGTGCTATTCTTCCTTTCGGTAAGAATTTTACGCCGGAGTATTTATCTGAAGAATACTTTTCCCTTTACGGGGCGATCATCAAAGAGGCCCGAAAACTGGATGCCCGTATGTCTTTATACGATGAATACGGCTTTCCGAGTGGAAGCATGGGAGCGATTAATGCAGATGGAACCCCACGCTTCATGAATAAATATCCGGATGCAACGGTTAAGAGACTGGATAAGATAGAATATAATGTACCTGCCGGTACACAGTTCAGGAAGCCGGTTCCCACCGGTAAATTGATGGCCGCTGTTGCGATGGATACCTTGTCGGGTAAACGTCTTTCTCTCACCTCTTATATCCGTTCAGGGGAACTGGACTGGCGTGCTCCGGCTGGTGCTTGGAAAGTATTTTTCTTTGTCTGTGTGAAAGATGGCGATCCGAATGTCGATTATCTCGATCCGGAAGCTGTAAAGCTGTTTGTTAAAGAAACGCATCAGGCCTATTACGACCGTTTTTCCGGTGATTTCGGTCATGTGATTATCGAGACTTTCTTTGACGAGCCGACCATGTACCGTGCAGAAGGACGTATGTGGACGGATAAGTTTAACGAGAAATTTACAGCCCGTTATGGATACTCTCCGGAGTTACTCTATCCGGCTTTGTGGTACAATATCGGGGAAGAAACACAATCTGCCAGAAACCGGTTATTCGGATTGCGTGCCTCCCTGTATGCCGAAGGTTTTATGAAAACGATACAGGAATGGGCCTCTGCACATGGCATTTATTCTACCGGCCATCAGGATCAGGAGGAGATACTGAACCCGGTAAGTGTAGCTGGCGACCTGATGCTTTGCGGTAAATACATGGATATTCCGGGAATAGATAAGATTGGCGGAAACCGTCCCGCTGAGTTATTCTATAAGATTATCTCTTCTTCGGCTTACAACTGGGACAAGCAGCAGGTGATGTCTGAAACGTTCGGTGCAATGGGAAACCTGACGGTCAAAGAACTTTATCATATTGCGATGGAACAGTATGCAAAAGGGATAAATACCTTGATCCCTCATGCTGTCTGGTATAACGACAAAGACGTTACTTTCCTGCCGGAACTATCCTGGCGGAATGAACTGTACAGAGACTCTTTGCCTGCATTCAACAAATTCCTGACCCGCCTGAATTACATTCTTCAGCAGGAGGGAAGGCATGTGGCCGATATAGCGATGCTTTATCCGATAGAGTCTTTACAAGGTGAACATGTATTGGATGGTTCGTTGGGATTTTATGAGGGTGGTATCCGTATTCCGAATACAGACTACGTACATGTTTCCGCTTTATTGACCGATACGCTCGGTCGGGATTTCACCTATCTTCATCCGGAAGTGCTGTCGACAAAATGTGACGTAAAAGACGGATTGCTACACTTGGATAATAAGATTAACAAAGAGGCATTCCGCTTAATTATCCTCCCGGGCATGAAGACGATCTCGTTAGCCAACTTACAGAAAATAGCGTCGTTTCATCAGGCCGGCGGTAGTGTCATATTCACCACTCAGCTACCGGAAAAGTCGGTGGAACCGGGAAAAGATGGTGAAGTCAAGAAAATAATTAACCGTATGCTTTCGGAGAGTAGTAACAGGCAATCGTCTTCCGGCAAAGTCTTTTTCATCGAGAAACCGGCACCGGAGATACTGAAAGAAAAGCTGGCAGCATGTTATGAAGTACCCGATGTCGCTTTTCCTGACGGGCAGGAACTGAATTATATTCATAAAATGAACGGTGCTCAGGCGGTTTATTATTTTGCTAATCTGAAAGATCGTCCCTATCATGCAGAAGTTGTGTTACGGGGAAAAATAACTCCGGTATTACTGGATCCGCATACCGGACGGCAAACTGATGTCGTGTACAAACATCAGCTCTCTCACGAGACAGAAATAACCTCTGTCATACTATCCATTGAAAAGAATTCTTCTGTGTTCATCGTCGATGGAAGGTAAAACTTCCGGGTAATTCCGGTAAACGAAATCAGGAAGAATAGTATTTGTACTTCTCTCATTTTGAGGGAAGAAGAGATTTGTTTGTCTTAAAAACAGACTGTTTAAACGAATTAAAATGATATCAATATGCTAGTTGTCAGCTTATTAAACTCATCGTGAAGAACTATTTTACTTATGGATTTGTAATTGTCCGCAACGGGCATCGAGTCCGGCTTTCAGAAGTTTCAGATGATTAATCTAAAAATAGAGTACGAATGAAAAAGTCTAAAAATATTTTAATACCTGCACGCAAAACAGTATTGCATAATCTGTGTAAGTGGAGCATTGCGCTTGCTTTCCTGGGATCTCCGGCATTTATAGTATCTCCCAGAGCCGAAGTTTGTGAGTTGAAAACATTACAAGCAACTAAAAATATCACCGGAAAAGTGACGGATATCAAAGGCGAGCCCATTATCGGAGCCAATGTATCCGTAAAGGGAACAACCAACGGAACCATCACCGATATGGATGGTAATTTCAGCCTCGATGTTCCGGAAAAGGCTGTTATATCCATTTCCTATATCGGCTATACGTCTAAAGAAATCACGGTAAACAACCAGAATACCTATACGGTTAAGCTTGCTGAAGACATGCAGAACCTCGCCGAGGTTGTGGTGGTCAGTTATGGTACCCAGAAGAAACGAGATGTGACGGGCGCTATATCCAAAGTGGATGCCGAAGACCTGGCCGATATTCCTGCCGGGCAGTTTGCACAAAAGTTGCAGGGACAGGCAGCCGGTGTACAGATCAACCAGACAACAGGGCAACCGGGGCAGGGAATGGCTTTCCGTATCCGTGGAGCTGCTTCTGTTAACGGAGGAAATGAACCGTTGTTCGTGGTGGATGGTTTCCCGATCTCTACCGGTTTGAATAATATAAACCCCGATGAAATCGAAAGTTTCTCCGTCTTGAAAGATGCTGCCGCGACTTCGTTGTATGGCTCGAGAGCAGCCAATGGTGTCGTATTGATTACGACGAAAAGAGGAAAACAAGGTAAAACCAAAGTGAGCCTGGATGCCTCTTTCGGGCTTCAGAGTATTAACGGTCTAAGACAGCCGGATGTGATGGATGCCCGCGATTTTGCCCGTTACGAAAAAGAATATTATGAGGATAAGATCAGATATGAAGGTTACGATGGTAAAATACCTACTGAATATCAAAATCCGGACCAATATGGAAAAGGGACGGACTGGTATCGTGAACTGATGCGTACGGCTCCGATACAGAATTACAGTCTGAGTGTTACAGCCAGTAAAGATAAATTCAATTCGGCGATTATTTTAGGATATTTTAGACAGGACGGTGTTTTGCATAACACGAATTTCGAACGTTATTCGTTGCGTGCCAATAACGATTACCAGGTGAACGATAAAGTGAAATTGGGGCTCAACATCGCACCTTCTTTGCAGATATCCAACAATCAAAATACGGATAATGTATGGAATGTGATCAGTGGTGCGTTTCTGGCTTCTCCTTTGCTGAGTCCGTACGATGAAAAGGGTGATCTTGTCTTATCGCTGAATGCGCCGAATATGTTTCCTCAGCCTAACTGGCTGCGCGTGTTGAAAGAAAAGACAACGGAGCACAAGGTCATGACTATATTGAGCAATATGTTTGCAGAGGTGGATATCTGGAACGGTATCAAATATAAATTCCAGGCGGGTGTAGATCTGGGCCATCATACGACACATGCTTTTACCCCATCTACGGCCAGCGGAGGTATGTTCGTTGCTCCTCCCCAGAAGGCCAGTGGCGAATATACAGGGGAGACTTATTATAGCTGGAATGTGGAAAACATGTTGATGTATAATAAGACGTTTAAAGAACATTCGATCGATGCTTTGGTTGGTTACAGTGCGCAGAAATATACTTATGAACTGGGCAAATTGACTGGTACTGATTTTCCGAATGATGATATTGCCTGGATAGATGCGGCTGCCACTAAAAACGGTGAAAACAGAATGGAGCAGTGGAGTTTGGTCTCATTGATAGGCCGTCTGAATTATAGCTTTAAGGATCGTTATTTGTTACAGGCTACTTTCCGTCGTGACGGTTGTTCACGTTTCGGGCCGGGTAATAAATATGCCAACTTCCCTTCTGTTTCCGCAGGTTGGATCATGTCGGAAGAAGCGTTTATGGAACCGATAGCCAATGTGATGAATTATGTGAAACTGAGAGCCAGTTATGGTCTGACTGGTAACTATAATATCGGAAACTATACTTATATAGCCGATCTGGCAAACTCTAATTATGTAGTAAATAACTCTTTATATCCCGGAAATTCACTCTCACGCATCGGAAACTCTAAGTTGACCTGGGAAGAAACAAAGCAGTTCGACCTCGGTGTGGATCTGGGCTTCCTTAACGACCGTATTTATGTGATGTATGATTTTTACCAGAAGAAGACAAATGGTATGTTGTACCAGATTGATATTCCGTCTTCCACCGGTTTCAACAACATCTATTCGAATGTCGGTGATTTCAAGTCATGGGGGCATGAAGTAACGATTGCATCCAAGAACCTGGTAGGAGACTTTAAATGGAATACAGACTTCAATATCTCATTCAACAAAAATAAAATACTGAAGCTGGGAACCAACAATACACCTATCGGTGGATATGAAGACTGGGCTGGCGATTTCAACAGATTGCAGGTAGGACAACCGATCGGGGTCTTTGTAGGGTATGTTTATGACGGTGTCTATATGACTGAAGAAGAATTTAGGACACAGCCGAAAGAAGCGACTTCAGAAATCGGAACAGTCAGAATGAAAGATGTGAGCGGCCCGAATGGCGTTCCCGATGGTGTTATTGATGCTAACGACCGTACGATCATCGGCGACCCTAACCCTGATTTTATATTTGGTATGACCAATAACTTCGCTTATAAGAATTTCGACCTGAGTATTCTGTTGAACGGAGCTGTAGGAGGCGATGTATTGAACGGAAACTACGAATTCACCGAGAATTTGGACGGCGTTTTCAATGTCCGTAATTCTGTGGCTAACCGTTGGCGCTCTCCCGAAAACCCTGGTGACGGTGTTACACCAAGAACCAAGACAGGAACAACCGGTTTATTCCGTTGCAACAACAGCCGTTGGGTAGAAAACGGTTCTTACCTGGCTATCAAAAATGTGACACTGGGATACACGGTGCCGTTCAAAGTGAATCCTTATATCTCCAAACTGCGTTTGTACCTGACAGCCCAACAGTTGGCCGTCCTGACCAAATACAAAGGAATGAATCCTGAAGTAGCCACAAACGGCATGGGATGGAGAGGCCTCGGTGTCGACCGTACAACTTATCCTGTTCCGAGAACATTCAGTATCGGTTGTAATATTACATTTTAAGTGTTGTAATCATCTAAAAATGAATTCAAATGAAAAAGTTCATCTATATAATAACTGCTTTAGTCCTTTTTTCTTCTTGTTCGGACGACTTCCTGAATCTGGCTCCGCAAGCTACTCCTAACGAGAATACTTTTTTCAAGACAGAAGGTCATTTTAACCAGGCTGTCGGTGGTATTTACAATGAATTGAGAGAGACACTGACCTGGCCCGGTTTCCTGATCGGCGAATCGCGTTCGGACAATACTCATTATATCTTATCCAGCCTGGCCCATAGTTTCCGACCGGAAGATGTGACCGATTTCGTAGATGACGACCAGAATAAGGTGACAAATAATATGTATGATTATTGTTATAAAGGTATTTCAAGAGCCAATACTGTCTTGGGGCGTATAGAAGGAACTGATTTCCCGGAAGAGTTTAAAAATAAGATCATCGGACAAAGTAAATTTCTGAGAGCGTATTATTATTTTATGTTGGTTCGTTGTTTCGGAGGTGTCTCCTTACATCTGGAAGAGGTAAAAGGTACGGACAATGCTTTTCTGCCCCGTTCGTCGGTGGAAGATGTGTATAAATCAATTATTAACGACGCGACAGATGCTATTGCAAAACTGGAAGTCGTGAAATTCCCTCAATCCGGTTTGGCCACACAAGGGGCTGCACGTATGTTGCTGGCCCAGGTACTGATGACGATGCCTGAACGGGATTATGCCGGTGCTGAAACTCAGCTGCGGGAAATTATGAAGATGGGATACAAATTATTACCGGATTATAATGACGTGTTTGATACGGCCCGGAAGAATAATGAAGAGTCTGTTTTCGAAGTTCAGTATCAACAGGGAAATCAGGGACAACAGAGTAACTGGCTTTATCTCTTTATGCCTAAAACACCGGACGGTGCTGTTATAACAGGTGTCGAGGGAACAAATACGATGACTTACGGTGGTTATAATACACCGACTCAGGATTTGATCGATTCGTATGAACCGGGTGACCTTCGTCTGAATACATCGGTGGCCGTGGCTGCCGGACACAATAGTGAAGACGGTTCTTTCATCCCGGATGTTGTCTTGAATGTCGGTGATCCGGAGATAAAAAACTATCCTGTTTCTTATTACTTCATTAATAAATACCGTCATGCCCATGCCCGTGTGGATAATACGGACGACAACTGGCCTATCTACCGGTATTCAGATGTTCTCCTCTCATTGGCTGAATGCCTGGTGGAGCAGGGTAAAGCTGGTGAAGCTGTCCAATATGTGAATCAGGTTCGTGTTCGTGCCGGTTTGAAAGAAGTTCCGGCTGTTGACAAACAGGTGGTGGTCAACGAACGCCGTCATGAACTGGCCTTCGAAAACCACAGATGGTTCGACCTGGTAAGAACAGGTATGGCTGTCTCCGTTATGAACGAGTACGGAAAGAAAGCCAAGAAGCTTTATCCTTATTTACAAGAACGAACCTATAATGTCACTCAGGAACGTTTGATATTTCCTATTCCGTTTAAGGAGAGACAGGTGAATACGCAGCTTACCCAAAACCCGGGATATTAATTCCCGGATGTACTTTTATTTAGTATTTGTTTGTTGAGGGTTCCCTCTTTTCCTGAATTGGAAAGGAGGGATTCCTTCTTTTTTACGGAAGAAGGTAGAAAATTGCGCCACGCTTTCGAAATTCAAGGCATAAGCGATCTCCGATATAGTCATCTGGGTTGTGTTTAATAACTCTTTGGCCCTGAGGTAGCGGAGTTGCAGTTGATATTGGGCAGGTGAGACACCTGTATATTTTTTAAACATACTTCTGAACCAGGAATAACCGACATTCAGATTCTGAGCGATCGTTTCAATAGGAATAGGAGAGTCTATGGTCTTTTTCATGATGGCCCGGGCTTCATCGATCTTTTCCAGGGCAATGGATTGTCCGAGAGTACTGTTTTTCTCTTTATAATAGACATTTCCCATAATATAGAGAACCATACTCGATATTAATTGCTGGTACCCGACACGTTCTTCGGTAGCATAAGTGACAATGTCTTCATAAAGGCTGATGATCGTTGTATTCATGCCGATCTCATAAACCGGCTTTTCCTTGGAGAAGAATTTATTTTGGATCAGGCTTTCGATATAGTGTCCTTTAAAGCCGACCCAGTGTTCATACCAGCCTTCCTCCTCCGGATAGTAACTATGCCATTCGTCGGGATAAAGTAAGATCATGGTTCCGGCTTTGATCTTTTGCTTCTTGCATGACCCCGATTGGAAATAGCCGTTCCCTTTGGAAATATAGATCAACTGGTACTCGTTTAAGATACGGCCGTTCTGCGGATTGAAGGCATAGGCTTTCGGATGCTGGGATAAAGGATAGGAACTATGAGGTGGAATGCATTGGTGTCCTGCGGTGGTAACAGTGATTCCCCATTTTTCATCGGTCACGCTTACATTCAGGTATCTTATGTTATTGTTTTTTTGTGTAGCCATATAACGTTGTCTTTTGTCCGGAAACGGTTAAATATTCTTTTGACAAAGATACTATTATATCTATCATTTTACGAAAGATTAAAATCAAATACACAAAAAGCCGGGAGAGTGAACGAACTATATTTGTAATATATTTATATGCATTCGAATAAAATGGAAATCAAGTATATATTATGGAAAATAAAAAGGTGAAAATCGGTCTTGTAGGACTGGGATTGGATACATACTGGGCACAGTTTGAAGGTCTTTATAAACGTTTGTGTGGATATCAGGAAGAGATCGGTAAAAAGATGTCTCACCCCGATATAGAAGTTATCAATGCCGGAATAATCGATGATCCGGCGAAGGCAAAAACAACGGCGGAGATGCTGCAAAAACAGGATATAAGTATTCTCTTTATCTATATATCGACCTATGCTTTATCTTCGACAGTGTTGCCTTTTGCCCAACAGCTGAAGGTGCCGGTTATTCTGTTGAATATTCAACCGGCACCTCGGATAGACTACGATTATATCAATAATCTGGGAGATAGAGGGAAGATGACGGGGGAGTGGCTTGCTCATTGCCAAGCTTGTTCCGTGCCGGAATTTGCGAATGTGTTCAATAAAGCTGGTATAGCTTATGATATTGTCACCGGCTATCTGCAGGAAGACTTTGTGTGGGAGCAGATCAGAGGATGGGTTGATGCATCTCGGGTGGTAGAAGGCATGAAAAACAACCGGATGGGAGTATTGGGGCATTATTATTGCGGGATGCTGGATGTATACACGGATATGGCTCGGCAGGCTACGACATTCGGTACTCATGTCGAGATCGTGGAAATGTGCGAACTGAAAGCTTATAGGGATAGCGTTACTTTGGAAGAATTGGAAAGGAAACTGCAGGAGTTTGGTTTATACTTTGAAATTGTGCCGCAATGTGATCCTTACGAACTGGAGAGGGCTGCCCGTACTTCCGTTGCACTGGATAAATTGGTTACGGTTCATCGCCTGGGTTCGATGGCCTATTATTATGAGGGTTATGCAGGAAATGAATATGAAAATATCGTTACATCTGTCATTGCTGGAAATACTCTTCTCACCGGAAGAAATATTCCTATTGCCGGAGAATGTGAAGTGAAGAATGTACAGGCAATGAAGATACTGTCGTTGTTGGAAGCCGGTGGTTCTTTTGCTGAGTTCTATGCAATGGATTTTGAGGATGATATTATTTTGTTAGGCCATGATGGACCGGCTCATTTTGCTATGGCGGAGGGGGCGGTTAAACTGGTTCCGCTCCCTGTTTATCACGGTAAACCGGGTAAAGGACTCTCTATTCAAATGACGGTCAGACATGGCCCTGTTACTTTGCTGTCGGTGTGTGAAGGCAAAGAAGGTGTCTTTCTGTTAGTGGCGGAAGGAGAGTCAGTTGACGGTCCGGTTCTACAAATAGGTAATACCAATAGCCGTTATCGTTTTAACTGTGGTGCCCGCGATTTTATAAATGCATGGAGTAAGGCGGGGCCTTCGCATCATTGTGCCATCGGTATAGGTCATCAGGCCGATAAATTGGAAAAGTTTGCTTTCCTGTTGAATATTCCGATAGTGAAAATTGGATAATACTCTTTTCTTGTCTCAGTGACTGCCGGGGATAAAGTAAATATATTTATTATCTTTGCCAGTCAATGAGCAAGAATATGGAAGACGATTTTGATATAAGGGATACGCGTATGCCTGAAAGTGAACGGGAGTATGAAAATGCACTCCGTCCGCTTTCTTTTCACGATTTCAGCGGACAGGCCAAAGTGGTTGAGAACCTGAAGATTTTCGTGATGGCTGCCCGCATGCGTAAGGAAGCATTGGATCATGTATTGTTGCATGGCCCTCCCGGATTAGGTAAAACAACGTTGTCTAATATCATAGCTAATGAGTTGGGGGTAGGGTTTAAGGTGACTTCCGGACCGGTATTGGATAAACCCGGTGATCTGGCGGGAGTGTTGACTTCGCTTGAAAAAGATGATGTGCTTTTTATCGATGAGATCCATCGTTTGAGTCCTATCGTGGAGGAATATCTTTATTCGGCCATGGAAGATTACCGGATTGATATTATGATCGATAAAGGGCCTAGCGCACGTTCTATCCAGATCGATCTGGCTCCGTTTACACTGGTTGGAGCAACTACCCGTAGTGGGTTGCTGACCAGTCCGTTGCGTGCCCGCTTCGGGATTAATATGCATCTGGAATATTACGAGATGGAGACATTGACGAAGATCGTTCTTCGTAGTGCGGATATCCTGAATGTGAAATGTGAACTGAGTGCCGCCAAGGAAATAGCTTCCCGTAGCCGTGGAACGCCTCGTATTGCCAATGCATTGTTGAGGCGCGTGCGTGACTTCGCACAGGTAAAAGGCTCCGGTGAAATAGATAAGGCGATTGCCTGTTATGCACTGGAAGCATTAAATATCGACCGTTACGGTCTGGATCAGATTGATAATAAATTACTGACAACAATTATTGATAAATTCAGCGGTGGACCAGTCGGTTTGACAACGATCGCTACGGCTTTGGGCGAAGATCCCGGGACACTGGAAGAAGTATACGAGCCTTTCCTGATCAAAGAAGGGTTCATCAAACGCACGCCGCGGGGACGTGAGGTTACAGAGCTTGCTTATACTCACCTGGGACGAACAAGAGGAAGCGAACAAGGTTTTTTATTTGACTAAGCTATGTTTACGATAGAGCAACTGAAACAATTAAAAGAATCTGAAGATCACGTTGAGTTTAAAAAAGGTGAAGGGGGTAATATTGCCTATAATGGCGGAAGTAAAACCTCTCCTTCAGAACGAAGACGTTGTATTTTAGGCTATGTTACATTAATGCGTATTGGGGAAGAGCTGAAACCGATGTCGGATGAAGTTCTTTTAAAAATTCTGCAAGAACAGGAACCGGATTTCTCCCAACAAGTTTGCGAAAATCTTACTTTGTCGGATCTCGATTTACGGGCTTTGGAGGTTATGAAGGAAAAATATGCACTTAAACAGAATAATCCCCGATTTAGAGCGCTTTCTGATTATCAGGTTTTAGTTGATTTGGATTTATTGAAAGATGGAAAACTGACAAATGCAGCTCTTATCTTATTGGGGAAAGAAGATATTCTTAAAAAATATTTGCCTCAATGTGCTGTTATGTTGGAATATCGCAATACGGAATCACAGATCCATTTTGATAATCGTTATTCTTTTCGTAAGGCCTTTTTCCTTTTGATCGATGAATTGTGGCAAATGATCGATTTGAGGAATGGAAGCGTACCGATACAAGAAGGTGCCTATATCTTTAATATTCCTTTTTTTAATGAGGAGGTTATTCGTGAGTCGGTAAATAATGCGATTACTCATCGTGATTATAGGAGAAATGGGGAAATAGTTATAAAGCAGTATCCTAAACGATTGGATGTTGTTAATCCGGGAAGCTTCCCTTTTGGGGTAACTATTGATAATTTATTGACAGTCCCAAGTACTCCCAGAAATCGTTTGCTGGCTGATGTTTTACAAAAAACAGGAGTTGTTGAGCGCTCCGGACAAGGCATTGATAAAATCTTTTATAATACACTTATGGAAGGGAAAACAATTCCTGATTATTCTAAATCGGACTGTTTCAATGTTTATTTAAGTATTTCATCTGTTATTGAAGATCAGGCATTCGCTTTGTTTATTGAATCTGTTCAGTCTTCTTTGCCGGAAAACAGGAAACTTTCTGTTTTTGAAATTGTGACACTTGAACAAATAAAACGCGGCATAAATAGGAAAAAACTGGATATACAATCTGTAAAGTCATTACTTCAACGGAAACTTATTGAAAAGAAAGGACATACAAACGGTATTTATTATCTTTTATCAAAAGAGTACTATGTATTTACGGATCAGAAGGCAGAATATATAAAACTTACAGACTGGGATGAAGACCAAGCATTCAATGTCGTCAGGCCATATCTGGAAAAATATGGTAAGATAAAGATGGGAGAAATCGTTTGTCTGTTTGAGGGAAGACTGACAAGAAAGCAAACTCGTAAAGTTGTTGATAAACTTGTAGAGCGTAAATGGCTAAATGTTGAAGGAAAGGGTAGTGGTACTTATTATATACTTAGCCCAGCCAATGAAGAAAATGTGAAGATTTTGCAGAAGGCTATGAATATCGGATTGAATGAAATGATGAAAGAATGCTTATCCTCTAAAGATGATAATTAGAAAAGGGCCAAAAAAGGGCCAAAAAAACGTTCTTTTTCTTTTTTATTGAACTTTGAGTATGTTTTTAAGGGCTTGATTTTAAACTGTTAGTCCATTTTTGTTGATAGGACTGTGAAAGGGCCAGAAAATAATTCAAATAGTGGAGATATTATTTAATAGTTTTGTGGTTTGTTTTATAAATAATTTCGGATTATGGCTGGAGGTATGAAACGGCTCGCAGGAGAGACTGCGATTTATGGCGTTAGTAGTATTGTCGGAAAGTTCCTGAACTGGATGCTGGTTCCCATGTACACACGTGTACTGGCAACAGAAAGTGATTTCGGGATTGTTACGAATTTATATGCCTGGACGGCGTTGTTGATGGTTATGCTTACTTATGGGATGGAAACGGGCTTTTTCCGTTTTATGAATAAGAAGGAAATAACGCTTCCGATGCGGGTATATGCAACTACTTTGTTTAGTATAGCTTCTACTTCTGTCCTGTTCTTGGTGATTATTTTTAATGCCCTGCATCCGGTCAGCAGTTCTTTGGGATATGCTTCGAATCCGGAATTTGTCGGAATGATGGCGGCTATTGTAGCGATAGATGCCTTTTGCTGTATCCCGTTTGCTTTTCTGAGATATCAGGGAAAAGCGGTTCGTTTTGCCTCTATAAAACTGTTTAGTATCTTTTTAAATATCATCCTGGTTCTTTTCTTTTTAATAGCTTGTCCGTGGTTATCCGATCATGTTCCAGCTTTGGTTAATTGGTTTTATATGCCCGGTTATCAGGTCGGTTATATCTTTATTGCCAATGTGATAACTTCGGTGGTTACCTTTGTTTTGCTTATTCCGGATATGGTTCCGGGATTGCGTGAGAAAGCCAGTTTTGTTTTGCTCCGGCAAATGCTCAAATACTCTTTCCCTATATTGATCTTGGGAATAGCCGGTATTTTTAACCAGACGGCAGATAAGATATTATTCCCTTTCCTGTTTGAAGATAAGGAGCTGGCAAATACACAGCTGGGAATATATGGCGCCTGCTTTAAAATTGCTGTTGTACTGGTGATGTTTACCCAGGCTTTTCGGTATGCTTATGAGCCATTCATTTTTGCGAAGAACAAAGATGATGACAGTAAGAAATCCTATTCGGAGGCAATGAAGTATTTTATTATTTTCGCATTGATCATATTCCTGGGGGTAATGTTCTATATCGATATATTGAAACATTTTGTGGCTGCTGCTTATTATCCGGGCCTACGTGTTGTCCCTATCGTTATGCTGGGCGAATTGTTCTTTGGCATCTATTTTAACCTGTCATTCTGGTATAAATTGATCGATCAGACGCAGTGGGGGGCTTATTTCTCAACAATAGGTTGTATTACAACGATCCTGATTATTGTGTTTTTTGCTCCGACATACGGATATATGGCTTGTGCCTGGGCCTCTTTTGCAAGTAACCTTATTATGATGGCATTATCATACATTATCGGACAGAAGAAGTTCCCGATCCAATATGATATTAAATCTGTTGTAATCTATTCGGTTTTGGCCGCAGTATTCTTTCTGGCCGGTATGCAACCTACGATTGAATCGGAGATTTTGCGTTTGGGTTACCGTACTTTGTTGCTTTTCTTTTTCGTAGGTATTGTGATCAAACGGGATCTTCCGTTGCAGGAATTACCTTATGTAGGACGTTATTTCACCAAGAAGAAATAGATTTATTCCGGTTTGATCGGGATTGTCAGAATAATGCGTAATCCGGTTGTATAATCCGGATCTACACAAATGTTACCTTTCATCCGGTGAGCGATCTGGCGGCACAGATATAGTCCAAGTCCTGATCCCGGAACGAAATCGTTCGCTTTAGTGAACCGTTCGAATATCCATTCGCGTTTATCCGCCGAAATGCCACAGCCGGTATCAGTTATGCTTATGACCATTCGGTTCTGCTCTTCTTCCGGGTTGTAAGAGAGCGTGATATTACCCTTTTCTGTGAATTTGTTCGCATTGTTCAACAGATGCGACAGGATCAGGCTGAAATGACTTTGGTTTGTGAAAGCCAGATCCTTTTCGCGGTTACCTTCGAGTTTGTATTCTATGCCCGGTTTGCCGTAAAGTCTTTTTATCTGTTCCATTTCACAGGAACAAAGCAGGTGGATATTAACTGCTGACAACGGAAGATCATCTTTATTACTATCTAACTGAGCGATCTCCAGTACGCTGTTCATCATGGAAGTAATATGGTTGCAATTTTCAAAAATAATCTTGCTGAAGTCTTGTTTTTCTTCCAGAGAGATGTCTTCAGCCGTGATCAGTTCGGCAAAACCATTGATTGCGTTTAAAGGCGTACGAACTTCATGGCACATGTTCTTAATGAACGCATTCTTCATCCTCTCACTTTCTTGTGCTTTTTCACTGGCGAGAATAACCTGGCGGTTTGATTCCTGTAATTTCTTATATAAGGAATTAATTTTCCATAAACGGAATGCAACGAAAACAGCAGAACTGATGGCCAGTATAAATAAGGATAGAAACAGATAGAGCTGGTTGTGACTTTTCTGCAAATCAATTTCCAGTGCTTTCTTTTCTATAACCAGTTCATCCACCCGTTTCTTGATTTCCAGGTCTTCCAGCTTATCATTTATATTCTTCATTCGTGCAGAATCCACTAGGGTTGCGTATTCTTTATGAGCATAAAAGGCTTCCTTATACAGGTGGAGGCTGTCTAACATATCTATTTTATCCTTGAGTGTCGATACGACATGTTCCGATAGGTCGATCTTCAAACCTGAATGGCGGAAATAATGGATAATCGAATCGCAATATTTGATAGATTTAGGATAATCTTCTATCAATCGATAGAAATTCAGTGATGTGTAAAAACGGTCATATTCAGCGGAAAAACCGGCATCCTCAGGATATTTGCCATTTAATTCCATGAAATGCCGATAATAGGACGTTGCGATGTCTTTTCCCAGCGTTTTGGCAGAAAGGGCGAGCGAAGAATAAGCATTCAATAAATGCCGCTTTGTGACGTAAGGGCGTTTTTTCATTTCTTTTGTTTCAGCGTATTCATTCTGCATATCCAGATAACGGATTGCATATTTTATTTGTTCCGAAGTGTCGGGAGAATAAAGAGTCAGAATGCTGAATGAGTTCAAACGGAACAAATAAGAGTATTGTAACGGTATGTTTTCCGAAAGAGCGATCACTTCCTTAAACCGCTCACTTACCATTTTTTGTAGTTCTTCCTCATTACCCGGTTCAATCCGGTTACTATAGGCCATTCCCAGAACATAGTTGATCGACATTTTTTCAAGGGACGAAAGCTTCTTATCTGTTTCCAGTTTGAGCCGGTATTGCTCTATCAGCTTCTTTCTGTCTTCTCCTTCCGTATAAAACACAACGCGTACATCGATGATCGTTTGCATATAAGTAACTAGAAAATCACGTGCTTTTCCTTTCAGTTCCTGTCTGGCCTTTTCCATGTATACACTGGTACTGTCTTTAATATCGTTGTTGACATAGAACCGGAGTATTTCTGTGAGAGCGACTTCTTTATAATGATCGTTGTTATCGGCAAGTGCCTCTTTATATAGTTCTTTTGCGTATTCAACCTGCTCTTCCTGACGGGAAATATCCATTAGGTTGGTCAGTGTTTCCAGCTTTTTTTCTGTAGAGGATGCAGACTTTAGGCTCATGCTCAAAGCTTCTTTGGTTGTAGCATTATTGGCTACAATAAAGAATGTGTTGGTAAGCATGTACATCAGAATTAAACAGAGTTTCATTTTTATATAAATATTTAGATAAGCCCCTTTCCGGAACCTGTTTGTCTACTGTGTGCAAAGTTAATGAAAATCAACTACTGATTGGAGCTTATGTTGCTTATTCTTGTTTACATTTCTTATTTTTTATTTCGGGATACTATTTCTATCTTTGCACGGTTAAGGTGAGGCTATTAGTCGGAGTATTTATCAATACAAGAGAGTGGGATGGAAAAAGGAGTGTTACACAAGCAAATAAGAGACTTCTTTGTTCGTAATTTTGATGTCCGTCAGGAGAAGGAAAATGAACTTGAAACAGTAGAATCCATAAAAAAAGGTATTGACTTTAAAGGTACCAATCTTTGGGTTTTAATATTTGCAACTTTCGTCGCGTCTTTGGGTTTGAACACGAACTCTACGGCGGTGATTATCGGTGCGATGTTAATCTCTCCGTTGATGGGACCAATTATGGGATTCGGTCTTGGTTTGGGTATCTACGATTATGAACTGATCAAACGTTCTTTCCGCAATTTTCTAACGGCTACGGTCTTTAGTGTGATTACATCCACCTTGTTTTTTCTTATCTCTCCGATCAGTGAGGCGCAAAGTGAATTGTTGGCGCGTACGCAACCGACCGTGTATGATGTGTTGATCGCTTTCTTCGGAGGATTGGCCGGAATTGTAGCCAGCTCGACAAAAAGTAAGGGGAATGTGATTCCGGGTGTGGCTATTGCTACGGCCTTGATGCCACCGCTTTGTACAGCCGGTTTCGGGTTAGCCAGCGGAAACCTTTATTATTTCTTCGGTGCTTTTTATCTCTATTTTATCAATACGGTATTTATCAGTCTGGCTACTTTTCTGGTGGTTCGGCTTCTGAAGTATCCTAAAAAGATATTTCTTGATAAGCAACGGGAGAAAGTGGTGACACGGTATGTCGGTGTAATCGTCTTTTTTACCATTGTTCCCAGTCTTTTTCTGAGTTATAACCTGATCCGCTCCAGTTACTTCAATGACCGGGTAACCAATTTTGTGGCGGAAGAGTTAGCTTTTCCGAATACGCAGATATTGAGCAAAACGGTAACGGATACGAGTGAGAAGAAAGAGGTAAAGGTCGTATTGATCGGGGAAAATGTACCGGACCCGATGATTGAAATAGCCCGGAGCCGACTTCGTAAATATGGTTTGAAAGACGTTTCGTTAGTCGTCCAGCAAGGTTTTGGCCAGGAGGCCACAGACATTAACGAACTGAAGAGTATGTTGATGCAGGATCTTTATAAAAATAGCGAAGAAGTGCTCCGCGTGCAATCCATACAGATCGATTCGTTGAAACGGACAGTCGATCATTATAAAAGCGCTTCACGTATTACATCTGAGTTAATTCCGGAAATGAAAGTGCTGTTTCCGGCGGTTCTTGAAGCTTCCTGCTCGAATACCTATATCATGACGACCGACAGCATGAAGCAGGATACGGTCATGTTGGTTTACCTGAAAAGTAAAGAACGCATCAATGAAAAAGAGCAACAAAAAATACGGGAGTGGCTGGGAGCTCGTGTAAATGCAAAGAATATCAAATTACTAATAGAATAAATAAAAGAATGAATTTTATGAAGAAGGTGTGGGCAGTTTTACTGCTTCTGATTGCTGCAGGCCAGGTATATGCCGATGAGGGTATGTGGGTTCTGAAGGAATTAAACAAACAGAATCTGGCGAAAATGCAGGAACTGGGATTTGTCCCGTCCTATGAGCAGCTTTACAGTGAAACTGACCCGTGTGTGGCCAACGCTGTTGTTATTTTTGGTGGCGGATGTACCGGTATTACCGTATCGGAAGAAGGATTGGTCTTTACCAATCACCATTGCGGTTTTGGTTCGATCCAACAGTTGAGTAGTGTTGAACACGATTATTTGAAAGATGGTTTTGTTTCTCAGACCAAAGAAGAAGAATTGCCTGTTCCGGGCTTAAGCGTACGTTACCTGCGTGAAACAGTAGACGTAAGCGACCGTATCAACGGTGAAATCGCTAATATCGAAGAAGAATATCTTCGTTTGGCCGCTGCCGACTCTATCGGACAGGTTATTTGCGATTCTATCGGAAACACAGAGTTTCAGGCAGCCGATGTAGTGCCTTTCTATAATAATAACAAATATTTCCTGGTTGTATATGATGTGTTTAACGATGTGCGTATGGTATTTGCTCCACCCAGTTCAGTAGGAAAGTTCGGTGGTGATACCGATAACTGGATGTGGCCACGTCATACGGGCGATTTCTCTGTATTCCGCGTATATGCTGATGCAGATAATAAGCCGGCAGCATATAACAAGGATAACAAACCTTATAGTCCTAAATATGTAGCTGAAGTTTCTCTGCAGGGATATCAGGATAAGGATTACGCCATGACGATCGGTTTTCCGGGAAGTACAGACCGTTATCTATCCTCTTGGGGTGTGAAACAACGTATTGAAGACAGTAATAAACCCCGTATCGATGTACGTGGTGTTAAGCAGGCTATCTGGAAAGAAGCCATGCTGGCCAGTGACGAAGTACGTATCAAATATGCTTCCAAATATGCCGGTAGTTCCAATTACTGGAAGAATTCGATCGGAATGAACCGTGGTTTAGCTAACCTGAATGTATTGGAGCGCAAGAAGGAGGAAGAAGCTGCTTTTGCAAACTGGGTGAGCCAGACTCCGGAACGTCAGGCTAAATATGGTGAAGTATTAGGTTTGTTGGAAAAAGGGTATACTTCAACCGATGAATATAAGAATGTATCGACTTATCTGATGGAAGCGTTTGTCAGCGGAACTGAAATTGTGCGTCTGGCACGTATGGTGCAGGGTGTGGATGTCAGCGGTTCTACTCCGGAGGAAATAGACGTTGTCCTGGAAGATAAGATCAAACCGTTCTTTAAGGATTACGATGCTACTCTCGACCAGAAAGTACTCGCCGCCATGATGAAGGTGGTGAAAGAGCGTGTTCCTGCCCAGTATCTTCCGGATATCTATCAGAAAGTCGATAAAAAGTATAAAGGAGACTATGCTAAATATGCGGCGGATGTCTTTAAAAAGACTTCACTTTTATCTTACGATAATATCGAGAAGATGCTGAAGAATCCGAAACTGTATGCAAAACTGAAGAAAGATCCGGCAGCAGAACTGAGTCTGTCTACATTGATCTCTCTGTTCGAATTGCAGCAGTTCATGGGGGATGCCCATTACGATATAGAAAAAGGCGAACGTCTGTATTTTGCCGGTCTGAAAGAAATGTATCCTGATGAAGCCCTTTCGTCGGATGCAAACTTTACCATGCGTTTAAGCTACGGTTCAATCGGTGGATACCATCCGTATGATGCCGCCTGGTATGATTATTATTCTACGGAAAAAGGTATTCTGGAAAAAGAAAATCCGGAAGACGATGAATTCTGGGTACAACCTGAAATCCTGGATATGATCCGTAGCAAGGATTTTGGCCAGTATGCTAATGAAAAAGGGGAATTACAGCTTTGCTTCTTATCGAACAACGACATAACAGGCGGTAACTCCGGTAGCCCTGTTTTCGATAAAAATGCCCGTTTGATTGGTCTTGCTTTCGATGGAAACTGGGAAGCAATGAGTGGCGATATCGCATTCGAACCGGATTTGCAGCGTTGTATTGCAGTGGATATCCGTTATGTACTTTACATGATCGACAAGTGGGGAAAATGCCCACGTTTGATCGAGGAATTGAAACTGGTGAGATAATCTTACATAATTATCATAAAAAAAGCCTGAAGGAATAACTCTTTCAGGCTTTTTTTATGATAAACAATATCTGTTAATTCAGCAAAATGGAGGAAGATTTTTATCTCTGGTAGCTATAAGTATTTCGATTCTTGTAAAAAAATGGAGCAGAGGCTTAAGAATTCCATATCTTCTATTTATATTTGCGATGAATGTGCAGGCAGGCAAAGCGTTGCTGATTCTGCAACTTATTAATAAAACATAAGCGTTTAAAGATATTATCCTAAATTCGAAATCTCGACAATTTCAATAACTCTGGATAATAGGCAACTAAACGCTCATGTTCTTTTTCTTGTTATACGCTGGCAGGTATGTGTTCCATATCTGTGTATTCAGGATAAAGCGCGTGAGCCTGTTGTTTATATCAGAGTTATGGGCAGTCGAGAGCCTCGAATTTAGATATATCAACAGTTCTCACGCTTCTTTATTTATAAACCATCCACTTCGGGAACTGATGGATAAAATTCCATTTAGATTATGGATCAGTCTTTTCCGATACAGCAATTAAAAAACGGCAATGAAAAAGTCTTCGAACAAATGGTCAAGTCTTATTGGCCCCGTCTGCATTCTTTCGCCAATATCTATGTAGTGGACCAGGAGGTGGCAAAAGAGATTGTACAAGATACATTCCTGGCTCTTTGGGAACAACGAGGAAATCTGGATGATAAAACCTGTCTGATAACCTATCTGATGGTGGTCAGCCGCAACAAATGCCTGAACTATTTGAAGAGTCTGCAACTAGAAACTATTCCTATCGATAATCTTAGTGAATATGCCGTTTATCAAAGAAGTAATGTATATGTTCTGGAGGATGATTCATTGGAGATACTTACAACGAAAGAGCTAACCAGTGCTATAGCAGCCTCTTTAGAGAAATTACCACCCCGAACCAGGAAGATTTTTATGCTAAGCCGTTATAGTGGATTAAAAAACAAAGAAATTGCCGAACAATTGGGAATCTCGATAAAAGGCGTGGAATATCATATAAGCAACGCCTTAAAGCAATTGAGAAGCGATTTATCAAAAGATTATTTTACCATTCTGTTTTGTATACTTCAGTTTCTTCTGATAAAAAAGTAAGAGTACTAACCGATTGGCGGAATTAATATATTTCCCTCTTAGAATGTGAGTCTCTAATATAGAAAAAATTGAAACATTCATTTCTGACAATAACTAAAACGTCCGATCATGGGAAAGATCAAACTAATTACAGCAGAAAATATTTTTTATACTTACCATCGAGATAGAAAGAAGCATAGATATACAGCTGTATTAAAATTGCATTTATTTGTTATTAATCAATTAATTACAGTTTCTTCGTAGTCTTTCGATATGAAAACTCCAGTTTCCTGACAATTCCATCCTTAGGAAACTCTAGTTCCCTGCGCAGGAAACTGTAATTTCCCAGGCAGGAAACGCGAATTTCCTCCTTAGGAAATTGGTGTGTCCTAAGGAGGAAATTAATACTTCCCCTGCAACAGCTTTTCATTACATACCGAAAAACACAATAAGGATAGATGCGGATTTAGAAAGATGAACCTACTTTTGGTTACTTTTCTTTCAAGAGAAAAGTAACATTCAAATATGGTAAGAATTAATTCCGTCAATGAATTAATACTATATTATGGTTAGGGTAAAACCTGAAAATGTTGTTCTTCTCTTGTATCCGACATAAAACAGGAAATGAACGACGAAATATTAATACGGTTTATAGAGAGACAATGTTCTGTAGAAGAGGCACGGGAGATACTTCTGTGGATTGAGTCAGGCAATGAAAACAAAGCCCGCTTTGCTCAATTACAGTCTTTGTGGGCCTCTGCTGATGTGTATTATGCAATGCAGAAAGGGGAAGCAGATCAGGAAGAGGTACGATTTATCATGGACAAAATACGCAGAAAGCGATTGCCCCGATATATTGCTTACTATATTTCGGCAATTGCCGGTGTTGCAGCTATTCTGCTGTTCTTTTTCTTTTCACCTTCCGGCAAAGAACCTTACTATGATTATGAAAAGGCTTTGGCTACAGGTCGCAATCAAACGGAAATAACATTGACGTTACAAGCTGATAAAAGGATAAAGCTGGCCGATACGTCTGTGGTCGTTGCTTATAACAGACGGGGGCAAATTGTCATAAATGATACTGTGGAAATCTCTGGGGAAAAAAAGCATACATTAAATACAATCCATGTTCCTTATGGTAAACGTTCTACCCTTATTTTGGAAGACGGAACAAGAGTATATCTAAACTCTGGTTCTTCTTTGGCCTATCCCATTGAATTTACGGCAAATAAGCGGGAAGTATATCTGGATGGTGAAGCTTATTTTGAAGTAGCTAAGGAGTCTGATCGCAAATTTATTGTGCAGACAGCTTATAAAGCGGTGGAGGTGCTCGGCACACAGTTTAATGTCTCCATCGATAAATCACTTAATAAATTTGAAGCAGTCTTAGTCTCAGGTAAGATAGCTCTGGATGGTAGTGCCGGACAAATAGTGATGGCGCCCGATCAGCTTTATACTTTCTTCTCCGCATCGGGGGAGGAAGAGCTTAAAATAGTAGATCCACAGGATTATATTTCATGGATCAACAGTAAATTGAAATTCAGGAAAGAACCATTATACAATGTTTTGCATAAACTGGAGAAAGTATACAATATACAAATCACACTTCTTAAGCCGGAATATAAAGATTACAGGATATCCGGCGATTTAGATATAAGGAATACTGCAATGGAAACTCTGGATGTGGTAATGAGTATTCTGGTTCCTGATTATAGCTCAGAAAATCAATTGTTTTATGAAATAACGACCAAGTAATTATTATAGGAAAAGTGTTTTTTAATCTTTTATTGTTTAACAATTTAAATCTGGTATTATGGGAGGAAGTATCCTAAAGGAAAGTTTCCCTCGTGGGAAAGAACGATGGAGGAAAGTATTGGCTTTGGGTGTTTGTAGCCTGGTTTCATTATCTGTCTGTGCCAATGTACTGAAGTCGCAGGTGAGTTTATCGGTGAATAACTTAACGCTGAAACAAGCGCTGGAATTACTACAGGAACAGGCGCAGGTGAGTATTATTTATTCAGACAATATTCTGAATGATAATACACGGGTGAGTGTATACAAACAGAATGTAACATTGGAGGAGGCCTTGACCCTTTTATTGGCGAATCAGAATTGCACGTTCAAAGTAGAAAAAGGACAGGTGATGGTTTATCCTAAGGAAACATTTCCCTCTGTTGCGGAAGTCAGCCAGGAGGGCTTTAAAGTGATGGGGCAAGTGCTTGATAACTTCGGAGAACCATTACCGGGAGTGAATGTCATGGTGAAGGGTACCATGACCGGTATTATTACCGATGTGGATGGTCATTATGAGATTGTAGCACCTTATTCAAAGGCTAGTCTTGTCTTTTCCTATGTCGGCTATCAGCCTCAGGAAATTAATCTGAGTGGGAAACATACGCTGAATGTGACTTTGGTGGAGGATACCAAGGCTTTGGAAGAAGTGGTGGTAGTAGGTTATGTTACTCAGAAAAAAGCGACGATCACGGGTTCTGTGGCTACTATTACGACTAAAGATCTGAAACAGAGCCCTACCGCCAATCTGAACAATGCACTGGCCGGACGTATGCCGGGTCTGATGGTGAATCAGTTCAGCGGAGGCGAACCGGGAGTTGATAAATCGGATATCCGTATTCGTGGTATGGCTACCTATGGAGATCAGTCACCTATTGTAATTGTGGATGGGGTGGAACGGGATATGAGTTACCTGGCACCGGAAGAAATTGAAACATTTACTATCCTGAAGGATGCTTCGGCAACTGCACCTTATGGTGTACGCGGTGCGAACGGTGTGATCATTATCACGACCAAACGTGGTAAAGCTTCTGAAAAGCCGAATGTAAACTTTAAAGCTTCTGCCGGAACAAACAGTCCTGTAAAATTCCCGACTTATTTGGGTTCGGCCGATTATGCTACTTTATATAATGAAGCAATGATCAATACTAATCCGGGTACGGATCCTTCTAAATTAGGATTGTTCACTCAGCAGGCTATCGACAATTATCGGATTGCGAAAGGAGATAATTCGGATGGTCTTGGATATAACTGGGATTATTTTGATTATGCATTCAAACCGGGTGTACAGCAGGATTATAGTCTGTCTGTACGAGGTGGTTCGGAACGTGCCCGCTATTATGTAATGGCTAACTATTACACTCAAAGCGGTAATTACAGGCATACCGACATGACGGATACGGACACGCAGGCCAACTTCACGCGTTATAACTTCCGCGCCAATGTAGATGTCGATATTACGAAAGATTTTTATATCAAGCTGGATTTGGGAGCCCAGATTACGGATCGTAAGGCACCGGGAACAACAGCCGACAGGATTGTCGCCTTATGTAATACGCAGCCTTCCTATCTGCCTATCACTGTACCGGACAATGGGAATCCGGAGAACGAAACATTTGTATTGGAAAATCCGTACGGACTTTTGTACGGAGATTATAAACACCGTCGTAATATCTTAGGAGAATTATCCAGAACAGGTAGTCTGACAGAAAAGAAGACCTACCTGAATGGCTCTTTCTCTATTGGTCATAAATTGGATTTTATCACGAAAGGTTTACGTGTGGAAGGTGTATTCTCTTATGACGCTAAAGAAGGAAACTGGATTAACCGCGTATTGGGTGATCGTTCCGATGGTTATGCGAGTTATGCAAGATATGCTACTTTTCAGCCGGGTGAAGGGAGCTATGGCTCATACTATATGAATAACAGTGCTCCTTATGACGGGACTTATATCAAAGGTAATCCCTGGTATGCACAGGATGAAACGATCGTTAACGGCTTTTCCCATAACGAAGCCGAAGCGAAAACCTATTACCAGTTGAAGTTGGACTATATGCGTACATTCGAAAAGCATGATGTAACAGGGATGGTCTTGTTCAACCGTTCACACCGTACCATCGACAACCGTGTTGCTTACCGTTATCAGGGGTTGACAGCTCGGGCTACTTATGCTTATGCAAATAAATATCTGGCTGAATTTAATGTCGGTTATAACGGATCGGAGAATTTTGCCCCCGGCAAACGGTATGGCACTTTCCCTGCCGGTTCTATCGGTTGGGTCATTTCCCGTGAAAACTTTATGAAGAATAGCAGCAAATGGTTGGATGTGCTGAAAATAAGGGCCTCTTACGGATTAGTAGGTAGCGATAAGATTTCAGATAATGATGGCGATCGTTTTGCTTATTTACAATTCTATGGTGATGGCAGTGGATATGATTTTGGAGAAAATGAATTTAACCAGTGGACAGGTGGAGTTAGCGAAGGGAATTTTGCGAATCCGAACCTGACTTGGGAGAAGGCACGGAAGCTAAATGTAGGTGTTGATGCCTCATTTTTCGGTGAACGTTTAACAATTAGTGCCGACTATTTCCATGAACACCGTTTTGATATAATTACTTATTTAGGAGGTAGCGATAAACTGGGTTTCCCACAAATTGTAGGGAAGGATGCTCCGTTTCTCAACTCAGGTGTTGTAGATAATCGTGGGATTGATTTTGAGGTCGGTTGGAACGGACGTATCGGAAAAGACCTGCGTTATTATATTAAGCCGAATTTTACTTTTGCCCGCAACAAAATCCAGTTTATGAATGAAGTGGTCTATGCGGACGATTGGCGTCGGAATACCGGTAAACGCATCGATGAACATTTTGTATATGAAGTAGATCATTTCGTTTACGATCAGGCAGAAGCCGACAAGTTGAATGCGATGAACAATAATAACGGTTTCCAGCAATGGGGTAAGTTGTATCCGGGTGACGTTGTTTATAAAGACCTGAACGGTGATGGTGTGATTAATGATGATGACAGGCGTGCTATGGGGAATCCGCGTACTCCGGAGATACAGTTTGGTATCCCGTTGGGAATCCAGTATAGAGGCTTTGATATTAGTTTCTTATTCCAGGGAGCTGCCAGTACGAGTTTGTTGCTGAATGGTCCTGCCACCTGGGATTTTCCGGCATACGAACAAGACCAGATAGGTAAGGTAAAACCGATGCACCTGAACCGTTGGACGGAAGAGACAAAGGATGTGGCCACCTATCCGCGACTTACGATCGGTGCTTACGAGAACAATAAGAATGAAAGTAGCAGTCTTTATTTGTATAATGCCTCTTATCTGCGTTTGAAGAATGTGGAAGTTGGCTATTCATTACCGAAAAACTGGATCCGTTTTGCCGGATTCCAAAATGTACGTTTCTATGCACAAGGTATGAATCTGGTTACATTTGACGGATTGAAAGATGTGGATGTAGACCCTGAAACAAAGAAGGGTAACGGTGCCTGGTATCCTATCCAGCGTATCTTCAATTTTGGCGTTGATATCACTTATTAATTTAATAAACGAAGAAAAGATGAAGCATAAAATATTTTTATTAGCAGGATTGGCAACTTGTCTTTCCGTATTTACTTCATGTGAAGATTATCTGGACAGGACTCCGGATGATAAAACTACAGAACAACAGGTTTTCACACGTTACGAGAAAGTGGATGGGCTGGTATCAGATTTATATGCCAACTGTAAATCGGCCAATAAGCCGTTGATTTATTTCAACCACTTCAGCTTATCCAGTATTTCAGATGAATGTTCAGCCAGTAGCCATGAAGGAGCCATTCCTCATCAATTCCATGTAGGCAACTATGGGGCTCTGCAGAAAATGCCTAACGGCAGCGATGTCGGTCAGTATTGGAATGGTTTATATTCCAGGATTCGTAAAGCAAATATTATCCTGGAAGGAGTTGCCCGGTATAATACACCCGATAATCCACAGAGTGGACGTGAAGGAGACCTGAACAGGCGTATCGGTGAGGTTTATTTCTTGCGCGGCTATCTGCATTATCTGGTACTTCGGGCTTATGGTGAAGCGGTATATGTTGACCATGTAATCAATCCTGACGATGATATGACTTTTACAAAAGAGTCTTTTCACGCTATTGCCGATAAGATATGTGCAGATGCGGATGAGGCATATGCCCGGGTGGATGCTTCAAATGGCGGTAATTATTTCGGTCGCGTCGATAAGGGGGCTTGTCTGGGATTGAAAGCTATAATCCGCTGGATGCAGGCTACTCCACTATGGAATGGAGGAAGTTTGCCTAATGATACCCGTGTCTTTAAGAACGAATATAGCTATGACGTTAAGCGCTGGGAAGCAGCGCGAGATGCGGCCAAAGCAGTTATGGATGCCAAAAAGGGAGATGGTTCGAACCGGTATCAGTTGTATAACAAATATGAAGCAAGTGATTTTAAGGATATTGATGGCAAATCAGATACGAATAATGAAAAAGTTCAACAACGTTTGTGGCGTATGAACTTTGAGATGGAAGCAATCATGAATGAATGGGTATGGTTTGTAACAAGAGATAAGGATACCGGATGGTCCGGAGATATCCTGCCTCCCAGCCAAGGTGGACATGCCCGCCAGCGTCCTCTGCAGGAGCAGGTGGATGAGTACGAATATATCGGGCCGGATGGTTATGGTTATCCTATTTATGCAGACCGTGCAAAGTCTGATGGTTATGATGATGAAAATCCGTATGAAGGCATTCGTCGTGATCCGCGTCTATACCGTGATATCCGTTACCACGGTTCTTGGTATGGAGGACAGCAATTGAATACAGCTTCCGGTGATGATGCAGTGAGCGGCAGTTATCTGGATCAGGCTTCCCATACCGGATATTATCTGCGTAAATTTTATAAAGATGGTTGGACAAGAGGTCATGGAGGGCATGTTATTAATGGCCCGGGGGTATGGAGACTTCCTGCTTTTATTTACATCTATTGTGAAGCCGTCAATGAGCTAAGCGGTCCGAACGAAGAAATCTATAAATTGATAAATGAAGTTCGTGCCCGTTCATTCATGGCTCCGATGCCTCCGGAAACTAAAACGGATAAAAAGTTGATGAATAGCTATATTCAACGCGAACGTCGTGTAGAGTTTTTTTATGAAAACTTCCGCTACTGGACGGCTCGTTTGTATATGGAGCCGGATGATACGGAACAACTTGCTCAGGAAAGGGCCTATAGGGACGCTGATAGCTGGCCTTATGCCAGAACACAACGTTTTTCCCATGGAATGAAGCCGGTGGAAGATCCGGACGGAAAGATAATCATTGGTGATAAAAAGTATAAAATGAAACGTATCGTAGTGAATGACGGCCGTGTATTCAGTTCCCCGCGTTCTTATCTCTGGCCAATCTATCAGGAAGAGTTGAAACGTTGCCCGTCATTAATTCAAAATCCGGGATGGGAGTAAAGTAGAGGGAATGTGTTTTTGATTCTTAGCTGATTATTATCAAAAACGGAGATACCAGCCACCGGCAGTATCTCCGTTTTTTGTAGTGAAATAGTATCTCTTATTTTACAGCCAGTTTCGTCCGGACTGTTACATTTCCTTTTAAGCCTACAGCTTCACCTGTCGCACCATTCAGCAGTACCCGCAGGTCACATCTATCCTTGACAGAAGAAAATTCAACGGTGAAGTCTTCTTCCTCATCTGTCGTTTTAGAGCCGATCAGTTGACCGTTCAGCCAGATTTCGGCTTTCCCTGTCAGTTGTTTGAAAAGGATACTTCCGCCTTCTTCCCGATGGGCCTGATAAGGATTGAATGTCGCACGTAAAATGACGAATTTAGCATTCTCCAGTTTGATCAGGTCGCCACTTGTAACGGGTTGCCAGCTGTTCATATCGTTATCGGCAATCTGACGGGTTGCGTCAGGTTTGTCTGTGGAAAGGGAAGAGGCTACCCATCTGTTCAGCAACATTGGAGGAAACTCTGGTGCGACGGATGGTATGGGAGCGACCTCTTCGGTATTGATCGTGATCGTTGCCGGTTTTAATCCCGGAGTCGAGGCAGTCAGAGTGATTGGCCCTGAACCTTCTTTGCTCTGGATGATGACTTGTGCAAGTCCATAGAACAGGCTGCGTTTATTACCCTTTTCCGGCTCGTGGCAGTTCGGATTACCGTTTCCTACACCGATGATTTCGGCGGGACCCGTCAGGGTGAATTCCATCATATTGTCGGCTGTTGGTACATGACGGCCTTTGGAGTCTATCACTTCTACGGTGATCGGCATAGCGTCACGACCATCACTGGCCAAACTGTTACGGTCCGGTGTCAGGCGAACCTGGACGGGGTCCTTGGTTGTCTCCACTTTGGCACGTGAGACGACCTTTCCGTTCTTGTAGCCGATGGCTTCCAGTTTGCCTGGTTTATAAGGAACAGACCAGGTATTCATTTCATATGGGTCGACTACTTGTTCGGATATAACTTTGCCATTCAGTAATAACTTTACTTTATCCGCGTTGCTCAATGCCATTACTTTGATAGGCTTTCCGATGGAGTCGGCAGGCCAGTTCCAGTGAGGCACCAGTTCCAGGATATCTTTATCCTTTACCCATTGTGCCTGGTGTAAGTAATAAGCCATTTTGGGGAAGCCGCATAAGTCCATGATACCGAAGAAAGAACTGACTGTAGGCCAGCGATGCGGAGTCGGCTCACCATGATAATCGAATCCGGTCCAGTAGAAGCACCCTGCCATCCAGGGGCGTTCTGCCACGGCTTTCCAGGCTCTGCGATGGGTGGCTCCCCAGTCTGCACATTGCGTATCGTATGAATCCATCAGGTTCTTCGACCGGTCTGTGACATATTCACCCCTTATCATAAAGGCGGAACCGTCTTCCGAACTGGTCAGAGGTAGGTTTGGATTGGCTTCGTGGAAACGGTCGTAACTTTCGATCTGATAGTTGAACCCTCCGACATCTACAGCCTGCGATACATTATATTCAGAGAAGAATCCTCCGTTCATTGCAGCTGTTATAGGGCGTGTCGGGTCCATCTTTTTCACTACGTCGTACATACGACGAACCATTTCAACCCCGTTTTCCGTGCCCTGCATCGGTTCTTCGTTGAAAACAGACCAAAGGATTACGCTCGGACAGTTACGGTCGCGGCGTACTTGCCACTCCAGTTGACGAACATATTCGGGTGAAGTGTTGAACAACCTGTTTTCATCCAACACCATGATACCCATGCTGTCGCAAGCAGCCATAAACTCTTTGGCAACCGGATTGTGAGCTACACGATAGGCATTGACTCCCATCTCTTTCAGTTTGCGCAGGCGGAATTCCCAAAGTGCATCGGGAACAGCAACACCGACTCCGGCATGATCCTGGTGGTTACAAACACCTTTTATCTTGATGTTTTCCCCATTCAGCCAAAAACCTGTGTTGTTATCGAAACGGATTGTACGGAAACCGCATTTGGTTTCGACCTCGTCGGTTATGGTGCCGTTTTGTTTCACCGTAGTCTTTACCTTGTAGAGGGTAGGATTGTCGGGTGACCAAAGTTGCGGGTCTGACACGGTCAGCGGGAGATTGGCAATACTTTCTCTCAATGCTGTGACAGAGACTGCTTTTGACAGTGTTGTCATTTGCTTGCCATCGGGAGCGAACAGGGTTACTTCGACTTCTCCGTCTGCCGGTAACTTTCCCGAGTTATACAAAGAAACTTCCACGGGTATTTCCCATTGGTTGTCGTTCTTCTTTACAGGATGAGCAAATACACCATCGGTAATGATATGCAGCGGCGAACGTTTTACCAGCCAGGTATGACGGTAAATACCGGCTCCTTCATACCACCAACCCTCCTGGGCATCCGCATCCACGCGTACGGCAATGGTGTTTACATTATCCCCATAAGTGGCATACGGAGTGATGTCGATATACATGGAGGTGTATCCGCACCAGTTACGATGCAGTACGGTTCCGTTTACCCAGATCGTTGCATGTGTGGCGATACCATCAAACTGTATTTCCAGATGTTTCCCTTTATCTTCGGGAGACAGTTTGAATTTACGGCGGTACCAACCGAAACCGCGATTGTAGTATCCTTGCGAAAGGTTGGCTTCCGGATCTACGTTCCCTTCGATAGCCCAGTCGTGAGGAAGGTTTACGATGCGCCAGGAAGAATCGTCGTGGTTCGGGGAAGCGGCTCCACTCACGTATCCCGCTTTGGCGTTCCGGTAGGTCGCGTTGTGTCCTTTAATAACCGGGTAGGGGATATCTCCCTTATGAAAACTCCATCCTTTGTCTAAGGACAGAACTTCCCGGGTGGTTACTTTTTCCTGTCCATAAGCCTGTAAAGAGAAGCTGATGCACAAAAGAAGTAGAAAACTTTTGAGTGTTGTCATTGTTTTTTGTTATAGGATTATTTGAATATTGTCTTTATCACTTCACCTGTCCAGGATAAGGGTTGTTTAATCTTGAACAGGTGCAGGATGATGGCTGCTGTGTTTACCGTGTTATTGGCTTCCGTGATCTTGAATCCTCTCTTTATTCCCGGTCCGGCGATACCCCAGGGGACGATCATTTCGTCTGTACTTACTCCGCCATGTCCGTAGTTAATACCGCCATGATCTGTCAGGAACAAGAAATGAGTATCTTTGTATAATCCTTCCTGTTTCATCTTTTCGATGAATTTTCCGATCTCTACATCGGCTTCCTCGATGGATTGTATGTATTCCGGTGACATCCATTTATGTTTGTGACCGGCATGGTCGGTATGTACGGAATAGAGGAATACCAGTGTTGGTTTTTTGCGGTTCTCCATCAGGAAAGAGAGTGCTTTCTCATAGTTTGGCACATAGGCATCGTTTTCCAGATAGCTGACTTCATCCAAATATTGTTTGTTGTATGGATAGAACAGGTTGATCCAATTGTAATAGAAGGCAGTTTTTGCTTCCGGAATTGCGTCTTTCAATACTTTGAACACAGAGGGGTAATATCCGGCACTGTCTTTCTCGATCGCGGGTAATACGAATTTGGAGATCTCCCAGCTATTGTCGACTATGCCGTGTTGTTCCGGACCGCTTCCGCAAAGATGGCTGGTCCAGTTGGGTAGTGTGACCGAGGGCATGACCACGCGTGTGTCCAATGAGAGGGAACCTTCAGCCAGTAATGCGTCCAGATTCGGTGTTTTTGCTTTCAGGAATCCGTCGACGCAGATTCCATCGAGTGAGATCAATACGATGCGTTTGGCAGCAGGTGCATTCACTTTGGCAGTAGCTGCCGTTACAGGTCGGGTAATGGAGGCAGTGCCTAATGCGACAGCTCCCGCCAATCCTTTTTTAAAGAAGTTTCTTCTTGAGTTTTTCATATTTTTCATGTTATTTATGCCATTTCCAGGTTTCCCCTTTTTTCAAATCGTTTGTCTGTAAATAGTCGCCGTTATACCAGATACGGCATTTGTTCCCTTGTGACGATTTAACGGAAGCGTCTACAATTTCTCCGTTTTCCCATTTCACAGCCACTTCAAATCCTCCACGGGCTTTTAAGCCGGAGAACTCTCCTTTCTTCCAATCGGCGGGAAGGGAGGGGAGCAGTTGGATAATATAGCTTTCCTGTCCCTGATCGTACACATGACTCTGTAACAACATTTCGGCTATACCTGCCGTTGTTCCGAAGTTAGCGTCGATCTGGAAAGGAGGACATATTGTGAAGAGGTTCGGGTTGATGCATTTTCCGATGATATCATCCAGGTTTTCTTTTGCTTTTTCAGCCTGATGCAAGCGGGCGTACTGGCTGATTGCCCAGGCGGAACTCCAACCGACATACCCTCTGCGATGCTGGATGCGGTAATCCAGCGATTTGTTGGCTGCCTCGACCAAGTCGGGAGTTTGCAGCATGTTAATCTGCGATCCCGGATGGATGGCGAACAGGTGGGAGATATGACGGTGGCCGGGTTCTACCTCCGGAAACTCATCCGCCCATTCCATGATACGTCCGTCAGCACCTATCTTCGTTCCGGCCAAGCGTTTTTGGGCATCGACTACCTGGCGGGTAAAGTCGTCATCGATGGATAATTCGTTGGAGATCATCGCGAAGTCGTCAAATAGTTGCCAGATGGTTTGCTGGTCGTGAGCTGGTCCCATGCTGATCTGGCTATGGCTACCGTCGGGAGCGACAAAGGTATTTTCCGGAGAAACGGCGGGTCCGGAAACCAGCTCTTTTGTTTTCGGGTTTTCAGTCAACCAGTCCATGTAAAACTCAACCGCCCCTTTTAAGACCGGATAGGTCTTACGCAAAAAGTCCTTATCGCCCGTAAACCGGTAGTGTTCGCCGATATGTTGGCAAATCCATGCCGGAGCACCGGTATGCATCCCCCAGGAAGCACTTTCCCCCGGAGAAGTATATCCCCATATATTGGTGATGGGGTGTACTACCCACCCCTTTTTGTTGTATTGGATTTGTGCCGTCTTGGTTCCCGGTTCAACCAGCGAAGCGATCAGATCGAACATTGGCAGGTGCAACTCCGACAGGTTGGTTACTTCGGCAGGCCAGTAATTCATTTCGATATTGACATCAGTATGATAGTCGCCGTTCCAAGCTGTCTGCAGTTTGTTAGCCCAGATTCCTTGCAAGTTGGCAGGCATGGTTCCCGGTCGCGATGACGCGATTAAGAGATAACGGCCGTATTGGAACATCTGTTCGTATAGGTGAGGGTCTATCGTTCCTTTCCGGGCGTTTTGTACCTTTACGTCAGTCGGTATTGTATCGGGGGCGTCGGTCAGCAACAAGCAGGTTCTTTGGAAATAGGTAGCATATTCTTTTACGTGCGCTTTGTAAAGCTGGTTATATGATTTCTTGGCGGCATTGTTTAAGGATGCTTCGGTGATACCGCGGAAATCGCGTCCTTTGTAGGAGGGGTATTCCATTTTGTAATCCGTTGAGGCGGTCAGGAAAAGTAAAACCTCGTCGGCTCCTTTCACTGTCAGCGTCGAATCGGAGTAGGTGACGGAGCCATTTACCGGCACAGCTTTTAGCCGGGTCATGTATTGAAGTCCGTCGCCTCCTTTACCATCTGAAAGAACCCCCGCCATGATCAATTGTTCGTTTTCTGCATAAGTGGAATAACGTTCCGGCCGGTTCAGCCGACAAGTGAAAGCGAGTTGTTGTTTTTTATCTGCCGATAACCGCATGACCATCGCTTGGTCTGGGTGGCTGATAAAGATTTCACGTTTGAAATTGGCCTCTCCTTGCTTGTAAGAAACTCGGACTGTCGCGTTATCCAGATTCAGTTCCCTACGGTAATCGGTGTAGGGAGATTTGTTATCGAAGTCGATCCACAGGTCTCCCAAGGTTTGGTAACATCCGAAAGGGACGTTACAACCCTGTCCGTGTCCGGAGCCTTTCCCGGTACAAATTTGCGTACGGTTTGTCAACTCTGTGGCTTCTTTGTATTTGCCTTCGAACAATAGCTGCTTGATCTTCTCCACATGCTTGGCTGCTTCCGGGTTATCGCAATGCTGCATGCTTCCCGACCATAGGGTCTCTTCATTCAGTTGGATGCGTTCCTTGTGTACATCTCCGAAGATCATGGCTCCCAGAGAACCGTTGCCTAGTGGTAAAGCTTTCAGCCATTCCGGATCGTCTTTGTAGCCTGCATGGGGATTATCAGCGACGGTGGCATCGGCGGGTGTGTTATACCATAGTGTCAATGGTGCTTTTTTGTGTTCTACAGTGCAGGCAGTAAAACACAAGATACATGTTGAAATTATTAGAGTTTTCATTGATAGATAAAGTTTAGAAGTTATTACCATGTCAGTTTAATTGTATCTACCATACGTGAACGTTTTTCAGGAGACACCTGTATGTGGATCTCTCCTTCTGCATAAGAGAATGGAATGGTTTCCCCTGTCCGTAATAATATCGCTTGCTTGGGAGAGGATTGTATCTCTTTCAGAACAATGGTTTTATGGAAATTCGGGAATGCGTGTATATAAACTATATCCTTTTTTATTGTGGTCGGTTGGTTGGCTTTCTCAGGGAAGGAACCACCGGTCACATCATAAACGGATTCTCCGGAATGTTTCATCCATTTTTCTATTTCATCCCAAGCCTCTAAGGCTTCTTTTGGCAGGCTTCCATCGGCACAAGGGCCTATATTTGCCAGTAAGTTTCCTCCCCAGGCACGCAGGATAACCAATTTCTCTATTACATCAGCTCCTGTGTCCATCCGGTCGCTGGTAGAATAAGTCCACCAACGGCTGGGCCAGCATGGGTCACATGTTTCGAACCATCCGGTGAATCGTTTTGTGGGTAGTGTACCTTCTGAGTCTCCGTAATCTCCGGGTTCTCCGTTTCGACGGTTAATGACGATACCCGGTTGTAACTTTCTGACTTCATCATTTGATATTTCACCGCTTCCTCCGTCAAACCAAAAGAGATCGATTTTACCGTATTGGGTAAGTAGTTCACGCATTTGGTTGGCAACCATTTCTCTTCGTGCCTGATCATGTCCGGCTGGTTTTTCTGGTAGTCGATTAATTTCCTTATGATCCATATCCAGGATTTTCTTTCCGGAATAATCCCAATTTTTGTACTGTGCATCGAACAACCAATCAGGTGGAGAATAATACAGTCCGACTTTTATACCGTTTTTATGGCAGGCATCCGTAAACTCTCTAACCAAATCACGTCCGTTTAGTTTCTGTTTAACCCCTAAAGCACTGTATTTACTCGGCCACATAGTATAACCATCATGATGTTTAGTTGTGAATACGATGTATTTGAAACCGGCTTTTTTTGCTTTAGTGACAATTTCTTCGGCGTTGAAATTGACCGGATTCCACCGGTCTGCTAATTTCCAGTAGGCATTGGGAGTTATTTCTCCGTCTTCCCAGGATTTATTTGCTAACATACTCCAGGACAGATCGATTCCTCCATGAACGGTTGCCAGTCCAAAGTGTATAAACAATCCGAAACCATCTTGAGGAAACCATTGTGCATCCGGATGCGTATTCCTTATCGGAACAGAAACGCCTACTTGTGCCGAGTTCTGTCCGAGGATGGTGTGTTGTGCTTTTGCCACTTCGTCATCTTGTGCAGATGCGGCAAAAGTAACAAAACATGTGGCAAGCAGGAGTAGGCATTTGGGGTATTGCCTCTTTTTTTTGTTCATTTGTTAAATCATTTTTTGTTTCTGTTTTGTTATATTCTTAATAGACAAGGGAGATGACACTTCCATTTCTGTTGATTCAAATATAATATGTTTGATTTGTTTTTCTTATCCTTCATCCTCTTTGAGATGTGAACTATATGGGGCTTATTGCGAAAATAAGTTCACATACCGGAGTTGTCGGACTTAATAACTGGCAAATAAAACTCATTTTGATGTGAATGGCAATGGATATTATTTGGGACTAGATGGATTATCTTTAGTTAAATTAATTCCATAAAGCAAAGGTATTGTAAAAGCAAAATAACTTTAGTGAGATGACGTGATGACCTATAAGAAGTCACCACGTCACCTATAAGAAGTCACGGCATCGCTTATGGGAGGTTGAACCCTTCCTGTCGACAGAAAATTTCAGGGTAGTCCATTATGTCGGAGTTCTCGCGCCATCTCCGGCTTAGCGTACCGTGTTGCATTGAAGGATGACCTTTCCTTTTGGGTCTAATCAATATCCGGGATTCTGTTCCAGGTTGCCGTTAATATCGATTTCACTTTGAGGAATCGGGAACAGGTAATGTTTCGGATTCTCAAAGGAACGAGTTGTTCCTCCAGGATTTACGACTGTAGGAATAACTTCATGCGCGATCTTCCAGCGTTTCAAATCCATATAACGCTTGCCTTCATAGGCCAATTCTATGCGACGTTCTTTCCGGATTTTTTCACGCATTTGCTCCTTGCTTAAACCTGTAGGTAACTGAGGCATTCCAACACGTTCTCTAACTGCATTCACGGCATCGTAGACGGATTGATCCGGACCTGCACTTTCATTCTGTGCCTCTGCATACATCAACAAGACTTCTGCATAACGAATCAACACGGCATCATAATCTGTTTTAGTAGAATAACTTATTGGGAAATAAGATTCAGTCGAGAATTTCTTCAACAAAAAGTCTGTTGCAGCTGCTGCATCTCCTCCGGAGAAACCGGGTCTCCATCTTTTGACTCCATCACCCAAAACGTCCTGTCCGTAATACCAGGGATCCATATCTACATAATTACACCATCTTAAACGGGGATCACGATGCTCATAAGGATGCTCGGGATCGTAAAGCGGAGATTCTGAAATATCTTTACCGTCTTCGCATTCATACACATTGATTATATATTTCAAAGGACCTGTTGAATGCCACCAGTTGAATACAATATCAGCTCCATAAAAAGGTTGAGCGAAGTCTGGATTGAGATATTTGACAGAGAATATTATTTCCGGATTATTCTCTTGCTTTTGTGCATCCCATATATCCATATAATTTTCACTTAAGCCGAAATTCGTATTATCCATGACTTGCTTAGCCAATTTTGCAGCATCTATCCATTGTTCGTTATGAAGTAGTACACGTGACTTCAATGCTATGGCAGAAGCTTTGACGCAATGACCATTGTATGGTTTATCTGCCAACTTTTCGATAGCAAAATCCAGATCTTCGTATATAACTTCCAACACATCTTCTTTCGAAGAACGTGTAGTTGTTTTAGCTTCTTCTACCGTAGGTGTTGTTAAATAAAGAGGGACACCTCCATAAAATTCAACTAAGTAAAAATAGAAATGAGCTCTCAAAAAGCGGGCTTCAGCTTTATATGCATCTTTTTTAGCCATATCCATTTCCACAGCTTCTATGCCATCCAGGAAGAAGTTGCATTTTGCTATACCTTTATAGGAATAGTTCCATATATCACTGACAGCTCCTCCGCTTGTGGGCTCTATAATGCCTCTGGATAAGGCGTTAATCCCATAATGTCCGTGTTGGTGATACAAATCATCCGACATAGCATCCAATGTTGTCAAATCCCATGACATTAACGAGTTATTCAACATACTGTAGCAAGCAGTCAATGCCATTTCCACGTCCGACTCTGTTTTCCAGAAAGTTTCTGATGCTAATTGATCTAACGGTTGTTTATCCAGTAAAGAGTCACAGGATGTAACCGTCATTAATAACGCCGAAGCATATATTATATATTTTTTCATTTCCAATTTGATTTAAAAGTTGACACTAGCGCCTAAAGAAAGTACTCTGTTTTGGGGATAAAGAGCGAACGAACCGTCACTGCTGGATCTTTCCGGATCCAGGTAAGGATATTTCGTAATTGTAAACAAATTATCTCCAGAGAAATATAGGCGAATTGAATTCACTTTGATCTGTTTAAGCCATTCTTGTTCGAATGTATATCCGACTTGCAGATTCTTTAAGCGGAAATACGAACCATTTTGCAAGAAATAAGTAGACGGCATACCAGACATGGCAGGAGTTTCTCTACCTACATAAATACGAGGTTTTTCATTTGTCTTGTTTTCCGGGGTCCAACGATCCATCCAGTCAACAGTAGGAGCTGCACCTTGACAGAAAGGCTCAAACCCCCATCCGCCAACATAGAATTTAATACCTTGTACCCCTTGGAAAAAGGCAGATATATAGAAATTCTTATATTCTGCATTCAGATTGAATGAGTATTCGAATTTCGGGAAACGACCTTCCACAATTACCTTATCATGAGAATCGATTTTACCATCCGGCTTACCGTCCGGTCCGCTGATATCTTCATATTTCAAATCACCCGGTTGCGGATTATACGGTTGTGTAGCATGATTCTTGATCTCCTCTTCATCTTGGAAAATACCAACCCATTTATACAGGTAGAATGAATTCCAGGGTTGTCCTTCTTGTTTTATAGAATAAGTACCTATTTCATTTTCACCAAAGGTTGTCAATTCATTTTTATTTTTATTAATCATTGCCGAAACAGAGTAATATAGACCGTTTTCCAATTGATTTTGGTGGGTAACACTTAATTCGATACCAGTATTGGTTACGCCTCCGTTATTGACCGTTGGAGCATTTAATCCAATACTTCCTGGAATTTGAGACGAACGAAGAATATCTTTTGTTTCTTTCTTATACCAGTCGAACACAAAAGATAGTTTATTATCTAAAACGGATACATCTGCACCAATATCCCAGGCACTGGTTCTTTCCCAAAGTAAATTCTGATTGGCTAAACTTTCCGGAGCTGCTCCGGGAGATACAGCTTGATTATCGAATACATAATTATAACCTAATTTCAGCATTTCTTGATAAGGATAATTACCGATATTCTGGTTACCCAATTCACCGAAAGAGGCTCTCAATTTCAAATTACTAACAAAAGTAAGCGGTTTCATAAAACTTTCTTCCGACATACGCCATCCTACAGATACTGATGGAAATGCCCCCCAGCGGGAGTCTTTATGCAAACGGGAAGTTCCGTCATAACGAATATTACCTTCCACAAGATACTTCCCTAGATAATCATAGTTCACACGTCCCAGGAACGACTGGATGGCCCATTCTTTGGCAGAGCCTTCTGCCTTTTGTCCATTTGTCGCACCGGCATTGATTTCATGCAGATTGTTTCCGGGAAATCCTTCTCTGTATCCTTGCAGATATTCATATTTATAAGACTCTTGATTATAGCCGGCCAATACTTTTAGTGAATGATCGCCGAATCTTTTATCGAATGTCAAATGGCTGTACAATGTCACTAACATGTCATTCTCATCTTTCACTGTTAAAGATTTATTTGTTCCAGCTACATTCAGATTGGTGGAGAAGTCACCTGTATGCCAGTTGTATTGAGGAATTAACGGATAAAAAGATTTGCCTTTTTTGAAAGTTCCGTTCACAGCCCCTTTCGTATGCCATGTCAGGTAATCAGTAAATTTAATATCCACCCAGGCTTGTGCACTTACATCATAACCACGTGTATTACTTAAAGCCTCTTTAGCATTGGCATACGGGTTCTTGTTATTATCTTCATAATCGTAAGCCCGATATGCATATCTTCCATCTGGCAAAGTAGGACCGTATGTTGGAGCTTGTGCCAGAGTAGAAAGGAACAAATCTGAAGCACCGACAACAGGAGCTTCCTGATCATAATAATACATGTTGGCTTTCGTTCCGAAAGAGATGTATTTGTTTATATCGGTTTTCGTGTTGATACTAAAATTTACTTTCTGATTGTTGAATCCTCTCATAACACCATCCTGATTCGAATATCCTAAAGATGCGTTATAGGACGTTTTCTCACCTCCACCATTTACATTCAAATTATGAGAGTAAGCCAATGCCGGATTAAACATCAAGTCAATCCAATCATAATTAGGATATTTCGTCCGATCAGTCGCATTTCTGTACAAATCAATGGTTTCCTGTGGATACATTCTATTAGAAGACAATCCTGAGTTTTTCAATGCTTCATTCTTCAATTCCATATAGTCAGCCGAGTTTGTTACCAATTCCAGCATCCTTGTCGGGTTATGAACTGCATAATTAACGTCATACGTGATATTCATTTTCCCGGACTTTCCGCTTTTGGTTGTAATCAATATTACACCATTGGCAGCGCGGGCACCGTAAATTGCCGCAGAAGCAGCATCTTTCAATACCGTTACATTTTCTATATCCGACGAATTAATACTATTGATATCTCCTGCGATACCATCTATTATTACCAAAGGATCAGAGCCTGCATCAGAGAATGTACCCATACCACGAACACGCATACTTATAGATTCGCCACCAGGCTGTCCTGAACCTTGAGATATTGATAAACCGGGTAATTTACCTTGCAAAGAAGAAGCTACATTGTATACAGGTCTCTTGGTCAAATCATCTCCTGATACCGTTGCTACAGCTCCTGTCATATTTGCTTTTTTCTGTGTACCGAAACCGACAACAACGACCTCGTCTAGTTTTTGTGTATCTTCCCGTAGAGTGATTTGGAACGAAGATTTACTTCCAACCGGTATCGTTTGGGTTAAATAGCCGATATAAGAAATTTCCAAAGTGGTTCCTTCCGGAACATCCAATGAAAATCGTCCGTCTATATCAGTAATAATACCGTTCGTCGTACCTTTTTGTACAACGTTGGCTCCTATCACTGGCAAGCCGGTTTCATCAACAACTGTCCCTGTGATTGTTTTGCCTTTTTGGTTAACACTTCCGGATTGTAGAATATTTCCGGAGGCTTCACTACTAGTAGCATGTGTTACACCCAATACCGGAAGGGAGCCGGAAAGGATGCCTATGGCACATACTACACTTCTGAATTGTTTCCTCATAATTCTTTTAAGATTTTAAATAAATAATAAATATTATAGAGAGAAATAGGTAATAGTTTGTGTAGGACTATGGTAGGCAGTGGTTTTCGTATATTGCTGATATATAGATATGTGTATCGTGTTTTTCGAGTTGAAACAAAGTGTCTACATACTAAATGAAACAATAGTAATTCCGTTATGTATACTTAATTTCACAATAAACTCCATATAATCCACTACTCAAAGAATGAAAAACTGGAAAGAAGGAATAAGATGTTATAAATTTGATTCGTTGAAAAACGTGCTGTAATTCAGTCTGTTTACAATGTTTAAAGTTTTAGTAATGGAGATAAATAGATAGATTCTAGTATTTATTTATTGGGAAAACAAAATTTATTCTGATTTGCAACATTCGTTCTCCTTAATAAATATTGATTAAAAAAAGAACCATAGTCCTACACAGACTATGGCCATTTTCTCATGAAAAAATAAATATCATCTATTTGTTAAGATTGAAATTAAGCTGTATCCATCCGGCTACGTCCCCATCCTCAGCGATATATGAATCCAGATACCTTGTCCTGTTGGAATCGTAATTGAGGTAAAACTCATTGCCGGCATCGGAATAGTTGGCAACCAAGAAAGTTATTGCATCTTGTAAAACCCAAGCTCTAAAATGTTGTTTTCCATTCGATTCGATCGTTACAGCATTTCCTCTCTCATTGATCAGCTTGCCAGTTATGATGTTTTGCTTTGTCGATCTGAAGTCATTGGATCCGTATTCATTCCCGTCTTTATTAAAACCGTGTGTCGGAATCGTTCTTTGTTGGAGATAATCGGATTGGGTTTCCGGATAGAAAGCTTTTGCTATCCCTTCAGTACGGCCGATATGATCATTGGGGTAAACACTCCACAGAGATTTTCGTTTCCATCCTATTGTATCATATGCTTTGGGTAGATTGAAACCTATCCCAATTTGCCGAATACCATTGCCGATTTTGAAAATGTTCAGTATGTAATCGATCTTGAGTCTTTCGTCGTTATCAATGGAATATACCAATTCTATCGGATTTACACCATACTTACCGTGTATTGTAATTGAAATACCATTCTCTGTATGCGTCAAGCATTCGGATTCGAATGTCCAACCGGTCAGGGGATCAGAGGTAAAACCTACTTCTCCTCCCGAACGTTCTTGTGGAATGTAATCAATTACTTCATTTTCCTTCAAATGAGGAATGGCATATATATTTACCGGCCCGGTTATAATTTGTTCTCCTTTTTTCTTGACAGAGACTAGCATGCCGGTCGTCCGGGAAAAAGTGTATTGAATCTCTTTTGAAGTGATCTGGTAAGAAGAATCTGAAGAAATGACTTTTACTTCTCCTTTCGACAGTTCAGGCATGAGATAATAAGGTGAATAGTTTCTTGGGATTTTCCAGACAGATAGGTCAAATCCCCGTCGGTCTCTCATTGTGATTGTAAGGGTATCTCCTTTTACATTGTGAGGTATGTGGAGAGTCCCTTGCGTCCCGGGGGCCATATCAATTTCTACAGTCCCTTGCCGATCCGTATCTTTCCATAATATTTCTATTTGGTTGGCATTTTGTGTGTTGTAGCGATTTTCCAAAGTAACCAGTGTTTCATTACCGGAACTTTGGAAATGTTTACTGGTCACAATAATAGGGGAGTAACACATTTTCATATGCCAGAATTCCGGTTTTTCCCTTCTGAATCCATCGACTACTCCCCAGGGGCCATATCCACAGGGTTTGTTTCCTTTCGGATAAAACATTTCGTCGGTACATCCCCAGATACCTAATCCGCTAATAGAGGGAGATTCCTGGATGAAATCAACAAAATACTTAAGATAATCCCCCCACATATCCCTTAATCCGGGATCTGTTATGTTCTCAGACGTGTTATAGCAATTCAAATGAAGAGCTTCCCCGAATATAATCGGGCGGAAGTAATTTTCGAATGCCATTAAGCCTTTCCAACCAGGATAATGCTTGGTTCCGATATCGGTTGCCTTAATAATCCCGTGGGTTTCTGAGTGGGAGAATTTAACAGGAATATCGGGAGTTAGTTCCTTTGCTAAAAGTAAACTGTTGTAAAATTTAGGTTTCCAATCACTTTCATTCCCTAAAGACCAGAGTAAAATGCAAGGGTGTGACCGGTCTCTGACTACCATAGATTTGAAACCATAAAAAATTTGCTCTATCCGGTTGTATGAATCTTTTCCGGATTCCCAACAAACGGGAGCTTCGTCTTCAACGAAAATACCATATCGGTCACATAAATCCAGCATATAACTGTCAGGAGGATAATGAGAAGTGCGGATATAGTTGCAGTTGGCATTACGCAATTGTTCGATATCCCGACGTAAAGTGGCTGTATCTCTTATCGCGCGTCCGTCGTAAGCAGAGATGTCATGTCGGGAGACACCCCTTAGTTTAACCGGATGATTATTGACGTACAGTACATTCCCTTTTATTTGGATTTTTCTGAATCCGAAGTTTCTTTTTACAATTTCCGTTTTTTCATCATTTTCCAGGAGAGCGACTTCAACAGTATACAGGAAAGGAGTTTCGGCATGCCACAATTTAGGAACGTCTATAGTAACGGGATTTAACTGTTTTAGTGCCATCTTCTCATTATAGATTACTTTTCCGTTCATAGGTAAGCCTTCTATACCTCTTTCCCTTACAATTACTTCGACTTTTTTATTTTGAAGTTTTCCGGATAATGAGATATGAATATCCAATATACCCTGAGACAGATTATCGGATAATTTAGCGTTACAATACAGATCATTGATGTAGGTTTGGGGGACAGTAATCAATTCAACTCCACGCAATATTCCTCCGGCCTGATGTTTTGCATAGTGGGAGATCTTTGATATTTCGCTTGCCAATGATTCGTTTCGTACATATACTATCAATTGATTTTTCCCAGAAAGTAAAAAAGGCGTTAAATCCTTTTCAAATTGTGTCATGGAGCCTATATGTTCTCCCACATATTTCCCGTTAAGAAAAATTTTGCATTCGCTTTCGACAGCACCGAAACGAATCAGTGTTTTTTGTTCCTTCCAGTCTGAAGGAAGTACAAATTCTTTATAATATCCAGCCCATTTGCCAGGTTCTACCTGAAAGGATTCCATATACCATTCCGAGGGCACATCAATAGAATACCATTCGGTATCTGTTTTTCTTATTCCTTCAAACGGATTGTTTATTTTGTTTGTAAACAACCAACTACCGTTTAATGATAGGGTTGGCTGCGTAGTTCCTTTTACAAATGCAGGGGTTGGAGTATGTATCGTTTTGATCTTTTCATTTAAAACAGGATACAAATTTTCTACCGTTTTAAATGTAAATACAGAGTCATTTTGATGAGCATTTATACAAATGCCCATCAAAATAAACAGAAAAGTAAAACAGAGTCTCTTGTTTTTCATTTACTACTTTTATAGTTGTAAGGATATTATTGATTCTTTACTTCAAACCGATACTCCTGTCTTACTTTAATGTCAGACATTGAAGGAACTACACACTCTTGCGGAACCACATTCTTTTCAAAGTAAACCGGTGCATCAGCCGATTTCAATCCATCAATACGGATAACCATCGGGTTAGTATCGATCGATTCGCGCAAACGACTCAGACTGATAATCCACTCTGTTCCGTCGTAATAGGAGTCTGCCACCAGATCTCCGTTCAGATATGCGTTGGCTACATCTCCTTTGTAAGAGATGTACATACGGGTTTCTTCATCACCACAAACGGGTACCGGAGCTTTTACTTCATAGAGTCCGAGATGTTCTTCCGGAGCAAATGCCGAAGATTTTCTTTCTGCGGTTACTGTAGTAACAGGTTTATTGTTTGTAGATAGCCATGTTGCGTCGGTATTCCAGACGATTCGTTTACCATTTTTCAAAAGAATCTCAATTTCCGCAGTAATCTCTTGGTTGCCGGGAAGAGTTAGTTCAATTGTATTGTCGCCTTCCTGAACAAAGGAGGTTACATCTGCGTAGAAATAATCTCCCATGACCGTAGCTTTTGTTTCTTTTCCGTTGATATTGCAATCGGCTGAGACTGGCGACACATAGCGTAAATAAGCCCTTTCTATTTTAGAAAAAGTATTCAAGGCGAACAGGCGTTTTACAACATTACCTTCTGTCGGACGGATCCATTTGCTTTTTTCCATGGGGGTAATCGAACGGAAGATTGCCTGTAGGCTGTGTGCTTCATTTCGGAATGTTTGTTGTTTGAAATTTCCGTCTTTGTATATCCAGATATCTGTTGATGGCTGATCATTAATCAAAGTGATCTTATCGTTGTCGTAGATTAATGAAGAATTAGTAATAGAGACAAACTCTTTTCCTTTAATCGTACCTTTCCAGATATGATCCGACTCTTCCTCGGTCAGTGTGACAAAGCGTACTGTAGAACCGTTCTCTTTTGTGATTTTTATGATACACTCTTTTCCCGGAGTCAATTGATTGATAAAATATCCGTTTTTTTCTTTCCGGCAAGTGCCGTTCTCTACTTCGATATTCCGGATATCTTTGTTTTCAATTAGATATTCTCCTGATATTGCATCATCTTCAAAGAAGAAATAAGTATTGTTATTGCCTTCTTTTAAAGAGCAAATAGGTTGTGTTGTTGAGTATTTCAACAGTACATTACTTAATTCCTGATTGAACGGCCAGAGAAAGTAAGTACCGTTTTTCACAGTCACTTTCTGGCGTGGCATACGGATCGTTTCATCTTTCAGCTTTAAAGAGAACTGGACGTTTTTATAGTCTTTCCGGCTATGTTTGTATAAATAATTGGAACAGAATAGATAGCCTGTATTCTCTTTCAATCGTACTGCCCATTGCAGGTTATTCTTGTCCTGGTTGCTGGTAGGCAAGTAAGCTACAGCCGGAGCCAGCGTTGTCCCGAAATCATTCATAAAATAGTTATATTTTTTTGTTTCCTGCATGACGGTACCTAAAGTCCCAAATTCGCGGATGGGAGCCTGATAGTCATAACTGACGCGTGGCCCGGATGATTGGTATGTTCTTGTTTTTCCAACAGGATTAGTACCACCTGTATACATATAATATCCCATCATATTAGCTCCGCATCCCAAACGAAGGTTAATATTTTCTCCAGCCATTTCTTCCGGTACGACAGCGCGGCGTTGGTAGAAGGCTGTTGTGCCTACGCCTATTTCACAAGTAAAGAAGGGAGAGTCATTATTGTCTCCACTTAACGACTCTACATCTCCTTCTATTTTGATAATATCGGTACCAATGTTGTCTGAAAGACGATTGTAGGTAAAAAATTCAAAGTTGGAAGTAGGTATCTCATTCTTTCCCGAAGCAGTCCACGGAGCTTCGATATAGAAACCGGCATAAGGAATGATTTCCCCTTTCGGATATTCACTGTCCATCCAGTGTGTCATTGAATAAATAGGAACATCAAAGCCTATTTCAACGGCCATTCTCTTTAAATTGAGCAGATGTGAGATAATCATTCCGGGACGTACATATTCATTTTCCAGCTGAAGGGCCATGACAGGACCACCGTCTTTCCATAATAATCCTTTTACCTGATCATATACAGCCTGATACCACCGGCGAGAATATTCAAGATATAAAGGGTCATTAGAACGGGTAACCAGATTTTTATTATTGACAATCCAATCCGGCAGTCCTCCGTTCTTTATTTCAGCATTACAATAAGGACCAAAACGCAGATGTACTTTCATATTCAATTCCTTACATAATTCGATAAAACGACGGAGGTTGAGATGTCCTTCCCAGGATAATTCGCCTTCAAACTCTTCGTGGAGTGACCAGATACAATAAGTTGCCACAATATCAATACCGGAGGCTTTCATTTTCAACAAAGCATCCCGCCAGTATCTGGAGTCCATCCGGTTGTAATGGATTTCTCCCATGACAGGAAGTTGAGGAATACCACTTTCTTCCATGTATAGGTTATTCACACGGATTTCTTTTCCGACCAAACCGGGATGTCCTAACTCCAGATATTTTATCGTGGGAGGGGTTATCCGGCTCAAATCTATTTTGTATTGTCCCTGGGCAGTAGATAAGGCTGCCATTGATAAACATGCAATAATTAAGTGTTTCATTTGTATTTATTAAAAAATAATTATTTATAAGAGTTATTGATAAACTTTTGATCAACGGATCACTCTATAACCCAGTTCTTTTTGAGAAAAAAAGAACTTCTGTTTTTTCCCCTTTTTTAAGATTGACCGATCGTTCTGCTTCTTTATAAGATAACCGAATGTCGCTATCTTGTATTTTAGATAAAATATATACTTTCTTCAGTTTATTGTTCTCCCAATAGATATCTAATTCGTATCCTCCGCGAGCACATAATCCTTTCACATATCCGTTCTTCCAGGCTTCTGGTAAAGCAGGTAGTATAACGATCTTTCCAGTGTGGCTTTGCAATAACATTTCAGCCATACCGGCAGTAGCACCAAAGTTAGCATCTATTTGAAAAGGAGCATGCATAGAAAACAGATTAGGGGCAATGCCGTTTTTCAATAGTTTTTCTATAGAGGAATAGGCTAAGTCTGCATCTTCAAAGCGAGCTCCTACATTCATCATCCAAGCCAAACTCCATCCAACGTTTTCGCGGGAATGTGCTATTCGTGTATCGAGAGATTTTCTGGCGGCATCGAATAATTCAGGTGTATCTTTTGTAATTTGATTACCGGGGAATAAACTGTATAAATGCGAAATATGGCGATGACCGGGATCATCTTCTACATATTCCTTATCCCATTCAAGCAATCTTCCATCTTTACCAATCCCGTTTTGTTGGAGATTGGCACGCATATCTTTTACTTTTTCTATCAAAGCATCATTGATAGACAAAACTTCGGATGCTTTTATAAAGTTAGTAAACAAATCGTATATGACTTGTTGATCATGGGTTGGGCCTATACATGTATAGACTCTCTCTTTTACATTGTCAATAAAAAATCCGTTTTCAGGAGAAACAGAAGGAGCAGATACCCATAGTCCATTCTCCGGATTTCTTATGAGCCAGTCAGTGTAAAAAAGTGTAGCGGCTTTCAATATCGGATACACCTTTATAAGGTATTGCTTATCTAATGTAAAAGCATACTGTTCCCAGATGTTCTGGCAGGTCCAACCGGCTCCCCCCAAGTAATTACCCCATTGTACATCTTCTCCCGGAGAGGTGAATCCCCAAACGTTTGAGATAGCATGTATGCACCATCCATCAGAGTGGTAATGAATATTTGCTGTTTTATTTCCTGGTTCCTGCAGGGATTGTATATAATCTGCATAAGGCAGAAATAGCTCCGATAGGTTGGTTACCTGTGCCGGCCAGTAATTCATTTGCAGGTTAATGTTCATGTGGTAGTCTCCATTCCAGGCAGCATTCAATTTGTTTCCCCAGACACCTTGTAAATTTGCCGGTAATGTATTTTCCCGTGAAGAGGCTATCAGTTCGTAACGGCCAAACTGAAACAGTAATTCCTGCAAATGAAGATCTGTTTTTCCTTCTTTGACCTGTTTGATCCTAATATTGGTTGGAATAGTATCCGGTTTATTTTCCTGTAAAGCGATCAGAACCCTGTTAAAGTATTTACTGAAATCATTGGAATGTTCCTGCAACAATTTATTATAAGGCTTTTTCATAGCCCGATCGAGTATTTCCGATGTATTTTCCTTGTAGTCTGCGTTCAGGTACACAGGATATTCTCCTGTATAATTGGTAGAAGAAGTCAGATAGAGGATCACTTCACTTGCATTTTTTACGACTAAATTGCCCCCCTCCATCTTTTTCGTTCCGTCATTTACTTTGGCGTCCAAACGAACCCAATATTTCATGCCTTCTCCGCCTGAACCATTGTTCATAGCCCCATACATCAGTAGTTGTCCGTTGTCTTCTTTGACCGCATATCTTTCCGGGCGATCCATACGAATAGTAAAGTTTAGTGCTTTTTTTTGCGCGGATTCAATCTTTATAACAATGACATTATCCGGGTAACTGGCAAAATAAGTGCGCTTGATTTGATTCGAATCAAGCTGATAAGAAACGGATGCGATTCCGGTATTCAGACTTAGTTCTTTATGGTAATTCCGGTATTCTCCGGGTTTTCCAAAGTCGATATACAGATCTCCAAGCGTTTGAAAAGTACCATAAGGTTCGTTTGCTCCCTGTGCGGTATTTGAACCGGTACCCAAACACACCTGAGTTTTTTGTGCCAGGTCTTCAGCCTCTTTATTTTTTCCCTGAAAGAGAAGTTCTCTTATTTTTTCCCTGGCAGCAAAAGCTCCTGGATTATCCGCTTCCTGCCGGCTTCCGGACCACAACGTTTTATTATTTAACTGTACTCTTTCTATTGCTACGTCTCCAAAGATCATTGCTCCCATATAGCTATTGCCGATGGGCAATGCTTTCAACCATTCCTGATCGTCCGACCAACTTAGGGGATTATCTTTCTCTAATGCGTTTGCAGGTTGATTATACCAAATCTTATATTCCCGTTCTTCTTTTACTGCATTGCACGAAAAGAAAAAAATGAATAGAAAGATCAGGCTATATTTCTTTATGAACATAGATCTATATATTAAGAATGATTTTAGATAATGAAAGAAGAGGAGGATTAAAAGATGTATATAATCATACATACTTTTGAAATCCCCCTTTTTTGAAGAATAACTATTTATTAAGTGCAATGATGTTGATTTTCCATTCAATATCGGAACCATCAGCAGCTACAACCAGGTAACTAAATGTTTTTCCGGAAAAATCACCCGGAGTCCCTAATGCTGGTGCACCATTTATCGGACGAATAGATGCGGCAGCAGAAATATCAGTTATACATACTAAATTGGACAATGAAATTTTTTCCCGTATTTCAGGGGTAAACTTTTCTGTTATGTCGGGAACTGTTATTGTACAATTAATGGTATGATCTGTTATTTGATTATTGGTTGTCATCTCTACAACTCTAATTTGTTCTGCTGTTTCATCCCACCAGCGGTATTCAAACTTTACATTTGTTATCTCTGCTTTATCAGATGTAGGTAATTCGTCTAACCCCATCTTCAGGCAGGAAGAAAAGGAAATTACCAATAATATAAATAAGGTGAATCTTGCTATATTTTTCATTTGATGATATTTTTATGGTTTTACATTGAATTACATTTTATTACCATCCGGTGTTCTGATCCAGACTTGGATTTTGTTCAATCTCTTTCTGGGGAACAGGCATTAAATAACGTTTTGTTGTAAATACACGTATATTATCAGCTTCGTTAAACGGAAGATTAATAATTCTGAATGATTTGCCATCGGCTGCAATTTCGATAGCTTTATGGACAATTGTCAATTCCTTTACTGTCGGTAAATTATCTGCTTTACCCCATCTTAATAAACTCCAGTAACGGTCTCCTTCCATTGTCAGATCAACACGCCTTTCCCGTTTGTAAGCTTTCCAAGCATCTTCGAAAGATATATCCTTTGCCAGAGCAGGTAATCCTCCATGAGTGGTACGGGTTTTATTAATATAGTCGATAGCCGTATTAATATTCCCCTGTCTTAACATCACTTCTGCATAATTCAGATAAGAACGTCCCAAACGTAATAATACATAATGATAATTTGTAGGTTGGTCGTTTAGTAGTCTTTTTGCTTCGTAAACACATTTACGGTAGATGTAACCGGTTTTTGTCATGCCCCAGTCGCCTCCTCCAAGAGCAGAAGCCCAATTCAAGTTACCTTCCAGTCTGGTCCATACTTCGTTTTTGAAGAACATAGTTGAATCGTAAACGATGCTGGCATAAAAACGGTTGTCACGATTTTTATAAATGGCATCAGACACGTATCCACCGTTTTTCAGGAAATTTTTATAATAAGAAGTTTGATCCCAGTCTTTTGCTTTGCCATCCTCATCAATAACTTCATAAGCATTAACAAGATCGATAGAAGGCATTTGCTGAAGCCATCCGGCAAATTCTTCTGCAAATGTCGGAACAGTACCCGGTTTCACTTTATTATTGTCTGTATTGGGTACCAACTGCTGCATCCAGGTATCAGCAAACTTTGTTGCGTCTTCATGTTTCCATTGAGCTAGGATGATTTCCTTTGAATTTAACGAATGGTTGAAATCGTTAAACATACCTTTGTAATCCTCATCTAGTTCATAAACACCCAGATTAAAAAGACTTTCACTGGCCGTTTTTGCTATGTTATAATATTCATCTTGACCGGATTCGATATAAGCTGCACCGTGTAATGCTGCTTCTGCCAGTAATGCATAGGCAGCTCCTTTGGTTAGCATACCTTGTTGATTATTCAATGTTTCCGATAAATCATTTGTAGCTTCTTTCAAGTCATTCAGGATAAAATCATACGTATCTTTGATGGTTGCTGTTCTGGGGAATTGCATGTTTTCTTCCGGATTAATCAAACGATCTATGATCATTAATTTCCCAAACCAACGAGCTCTAGAAAAATAGGTCATAGCTCTCATTGTTTTAGCTTGAGCAATAAAATATGCTTTTTCCGAGTCTGACAATACGGGTGACTCCGGGGCTTTAGCAATGATCATGTTACATCTTCTGATATTTTCATAAACTTTCAAATCATCATTTATTTTGTTCCAGCCTACATCGTAATAACGATCCATTTGCTCCTTATTGAAAGAGATAGCATTGGAGTTGGGTTCGATAACACTGTTGTCTGTATATTCATCTACCATAATCATTAAATCGGTCGCCCTTCGGAGTGTAGTATACGAAAAAGCCTGGATCAGGTCTTTGTTATTCCATACGTCTTCTTCCGAGTATTTATCTAATGGCCCTTTATCAAGAACGTCACTACATGAAAAACATGATAAAGAGAGTAGAACGACTACTATTATATTTTTGATATTATTCATATTTTTTCCTCCTTAATTAAAATCCGACTGTTAAACCAAATGCTATCACTCGCTGTACAGGATATGCACTACCGTCTGTTGCATAAGTTTCTCCTTTGTCATTGATATTAGGGCTTTCCGGGTCGTAAAATTTATTCATTCCTGAGATAGTGAATAAATTGGCTCCAGAGAGATTCACTCTACACATATTGAGCCAGTCAACATTCTTTAATACGCTGTATTTCAAATCGTAAGACAATTGTATGTTTTTAAGTCTTAAGAAAGAAGCATTTTTCAACCAGAAATCCGATTTCTGAATATTGTTATCTCCATTTCTGGAGGTAGCAGACGTCAGACGTGGGAATGTCGCATTTCTATTTTCTTCTGTCCAATAATTCAATTGCTCTTTGTAATATGGTTTTGTTCCTTTATATTGTACGCTAAGTTCCATATTTCGTTTTCCTGTTCCGTATAACAAGCCGGATAAAGAGAAACCTTTATATCCGAAAGAAAAATCAAATCCATACGTAAAATGGGGCATGGAGGTATTTCCTACTCGTGTCTGATCCTGATCATCGATTTTACCATCGCCATTGATATCCCTATAAGCAATATCTCCAAATTTTAGTTCGGAAGCCTGTGGACGGCGCGGGGAGTTTAAAATCTGTTCTACTGTTTGATAATATCCCTGAGAAACCAATCTGACATCATAAAAGTCTGTCTGATTCGTTGTCCGTTTCCAGGGGTTCATCAAATCTGTCATTGACTCGTCTGCTTTTACCTTCCATAAATTATTGAAATAAGTCATGTTGAACCCTAAATCATAGGTGAAATCTTTTCCAACTTTATCACTCCAACGCAAAGAAAATTCAACACCTTCTCTTCTTTGTTCACTCTCAGACTTGATTTGTGGAAGATCTTTTCCTAATGGCGTCGTATATCTGTCACTCGGACTCATCAGTCCTCCCTTTGTAACATAGAAAAAATAATCTGCTGTACCTTTTAGCCGATTGCCTAAGAATGCCATATCAATACCATAGTTGAGTGAATTACGAGTGTACCAACTCAATAAAGAAGGTGATACTAATTTACCTTCGCTGAAACCAGATTGCATGTTGCCACCGATTACAATTATGTTTTTATCCAGATCGTAAACAGGCATGTAACCAAAACGGTTAACTCCGTTTTCGGTACCTGTCTGACCATAAGAAGCGCGTAATTTAATCAAATCCACATCTTTCCAATTCAAAGATCTGAAAAACGGTTCTTCACTAAGTGCCCAGGCTACAGCACCGGAAGGGAAGAATCCCCAACGATATCCGGGAGCAAAGTTGTCTGAACCATCATAGCGAAAACTACCTTCTATAATATAGCGGTTCTTATAGTCATATTTCAGACGGCCTACTACACCCATTCTACCTCCTTCTTCACCACTACCGTCATTTAAGATTCCTACTGGTGATCCGGCAAAAATCTGATCTACTGCCGATGACTGGTAATCTTTACGTGAAGTCCAGAAATTATCTCCATTATTTTCAGCAACAGTAAATACTGCTTTTGCGTCAATGCTGTGATCTTCATTGAATGTATTCATATAAGAAGCACTTACTTCAAAATTGTATGATTCCTTGAAGTCGGCACTTTCTTTTAACGTTGGTTTTGCAATCGGATAGTCGATCCCATTCGGATAATACTGCGGAGCACGTGTGTTGAATTCTTTTTTAAATTCATCACTAACTCTATAGTTTAACATTGTTCCCAAGGAAAGTCCTTGAACCCAAGGTAAATTCCAGTCTGCAACGAATTGAGCATTAATATACTTCTTGTTGTTTTTGTTATAACCGGAACGTTTATCCATATCCACCAATGGATGGTCGGTTGCAGAAGAGTAGGTTCCGTCTTCATTAAAAGCCGGAGTAAGAGCTAACTGACTGTATAAATGCCCCAAGATAGTCCCTGCTCCTATATAAGGACTATTCTTTTTTTCTATGGCTCCATTCAAATTAACACCAACAGTAAGCCCAATATTGTCAAAAGTCGTATTTACATTGCTACGTATAGTATATCTGTTGTAATCCAGCGAGTTTGACGTGAACAAACTTCCTTGATCGATCATACCTAATGATAAATAATAATTTATTAATTTACCACTACCATTCATTGAAAGAGTATGGCGATATTGTGGAGCAAAATTTTTAAGTCCTAGATCAAGCCAGTCTACATTTGGATAAAGTGGATCTGTCTGATTTAGAATTTTGTTCATTTCTTCTTCGCTATACTGATGGTAAGCAGGGAGACCATCAAACATCGCAGCTTTATTTTGAGTTTCTGCATAGGTATATGCATCTACTTTTTCCATCAGTACAGTTGGCTGACTATATTCTGCATTAAATGTATATGTTATGGAGGTTTTACCCTTACTTCCTTGTTTGGTTTTAACCAAAATGATACCATCTGCAGCTCTAGAACCATATACAGCTAATGATGCCGCATCTTTCAATACGGATAGACTTTCAATATCTACGGAATTCAATGTATTAAATTCCCAGGCGGTACTGATCACTCCATCAATAACATATACAGGATCGTTGCCACCACGGATAGATATCTTTGCATTAGAACCGGGTTCACCTCCCTGATTCTGTACAATCACACCTGTAGCACGCCCTTGCAGAGTAGAGCTCATGTCGTTAAATGGTAAGTCTTGTAATTTTTCTCCTTTTACAGAAGTTACGGCGGATGCCATTTTCCGTGTAGATGTCGTTCCATAACCGATCACAATGACCTCATCCAAAATTTTAGTATCCTCTTTTAGAATGAGCGAAATATCTCTCTTGTTTCCAATAGTGATTTCCTGAGGCAGATAGCCTATATATGAAATTTGAATTGTAGCATTGTTCGGAACATTCAAAGAGAATTGTCCATTCAAATCTGTGACTGTTCCGATTGTAGTACCTTTAACAAATATGTTTGCACCGATGATGGGTTCCCCATTCTTATCTGTGACATTACCTTTTATTTGTTTACCGGATTTACCCCCTTCTTGTACTTCTGTAGCAGGTATTATCAGAATATGTCCAGCTTCTATTTTATAAGTCAGACCACTTCCGTCCAAAACCTCATCCAGCATGCTTGATAAGGTTTTGTTCTGCCCCTTCGTTTCTATTTTTTTATTAATGTTCAATTTGCTTTGATTATAATCTACGGAGAGATTTGTTTGTCTTTCAATTTCTTGAAAAATAATTTGTATCGTGTTCGCTCCTTTGGGAAGATTGATCATCTGATTTTGACTGTATAGAGTCCCGGATACAAATAGGCAAAGCGTGAAAAATAATTTTTTACTGTTTTTTATGGGTATAATTAATCCCCTTTTAAACTTAAAAGTCATACTTTTGTGTATTAGATTTTATTGTAAATGTTAATAAATTCGTTGAAGTTTTATTTAAAACATAGTAAAGTCTATTTCAGATGCCGGGAAGTTGCTGTGAGAGGTGCTTTCCGGTGTCTTTTTATTAGCGTGTAACCTCCTTTCTATTTTTGAACAGAAGGATATCTTTTCCTTCAATTTTGTAATTGATATTTCCTGCCAGCTGGGTAAATATATGTATGGCATCTTCTACTGTCTCATGCTGTTTAAATTTCATTGTAAACAAATCGGATGATTTGATATCCGGACTTATTTTTATGTGTACATTATATTTACGCTCCATGACAGTTAGTATCTGCATTAATGGCTGATTAACAAATCGTAATTCTCCTTGAGTCCAGACGGCGTAATCACTGGCTTCCACATAGCTGGTACTGAATACCTGACTTTGTCCATCATAAATAACCTGCTCATCCGGATGCATAATAATAGTTTTTTCCGGTTCGTCATTCTTGTATATCTTGACAGAACCGTTTTCCAGCGTAGTGATGATACGTTCATTGTCCGGGTATGATTCTATATTGAATTTTGTACCTAAGACTTCCACTTTCAGTGGACCGGTACTGACAATAAAAGGTTTGTGTGGGTTTTTAGCTACAATGAAATTGGCTTCTCCGCTTAAAAATACAGAACGTTTCCCCTTTGAAAATTCACGGGGATAAACAAGTAAACTACCGGAGTTTACTTGTATGACGGAACCGTCGGGTAATTGTATGGTTTCTTGTTGGCCGTTAGGGACATAACATTCTATCATTTCGGGTTCTGTATATTCGTTTTTTGTCAGCCACCAGGCTGCAATACCGGTTATTAATGGTAAAATAAGGATTGCGGCATAGCGTAGTAGGCGACTTTGTAAAGATACTTTAATCGATTGATGGTCTGCATGATGAATTTTTTGCAAAGTTTTCTGAAGAGATCGGCTAGTGTTGTTGTCCGCTTCTGCCACCATTTCCTGCCATATCTGTCTCATGGCCGCTTCCTTCTCAGGAGTGTCGATGCTACCGGCCAACCAGTTTTTTATTACAGAACGATGTTCCGATGGAACCGTATGATCCACCAGACGCCGTAGTATATTATAAACTCTGTTTTTTTCCATCTCACTATGTTTATATATAGTAAGACTACAAAAATGAAAAACACACGTAGTTGGTATTCTAAAAAAATAGCAGTAAAATGGAAATAACTTTACGTAGATCTGATAATGCAGCAGAAATATGAGTTTCCACCGTTCGTTTGCTGATGTTTAATTGAAGGGCTATTGCGTCATTGCTCAGTCCCTGCTTGCGGCTCAGGCAGAAGATTGCTTTTCGTTGAGGAGGCATTTTGTCGACAGTCATATCTATTAATTCTTCCAGTTCTTTTGCAAAGATCAGTTCTTCCAGTTCATCAATAGATGGAATATGGGTGGCGTTTGTTTCGTTAATCAGATCTGGAGAAAAAGAGCGGTTAAGGTATGTATATAGTGTATTTCTGGCTATCCGGTAAAGATAAGCGTTCAGATTCTCTACTTTTATGAGTGATTGCCGATTTTGCCATAGTTTCACGAATACATCCTGGGCCAGGTCTTCTGCTTCAGCTTCATTGTCCAAAAAACCTGACAGGAATAGTTTGAGTTTGGGGAAATAAAGCATGAAGAGATCATTAAATGCTTTTGTGTCTCCGTTACTTAAATCTGATAGCCGTTCTTTTTCAGTCTTTGTCTTTTGCATGAGTGAAAGTAAAATGGGATGTTCTAAGGTATACCATTCTTTAGATGTGATTTTTTTATTTAATTATGGAGGCAAATGTAGGGAAAAATGCGAATTAGTGCTTGATGTATGGAAATAATTCTGAAGTTTCTCTGGTTTTGTTAGTTTTAGTTAAGTCTATTATAGGGATTCTCTCGAAGGAATTATTAAAGGGGCAGTTCATACATGGACAGCCCCTTTCTTATTCTTATTTCGGACGGGGAACGACCATATAGTCTTTCTCCCATTCCTCATACCGGGCT
>OGPA01000281.1_pt1 | contig 57608 bp, 44 predicted proteins | sample 1552841 | NCBI WGS metagenome assembly OGPA01 (sample SAMEA2579916, study PRJEB22360) | human gut metagenome
AGGATAACAAGCCGTCGGGCGCCAGCGGCTGCGGCGGCAGCCTGTTGTTGAGCCATAGCCTGTTTCTGTTCTTCAGTCGGTTCTTCGCGAACAGGGATCTGACCACGCATCAGGATAGAGGCTGTCTTACGGTTCATCGTGTCGACCATCATCTTGAACAGGTTGTATGATTCCAGCTTGTAGATCAACAATGGATCTTTGTTTTCGTAGCTTGCATTCTGAACGGAATGACGCAGTTCGTCCATTTCGCGCAGGTGCTCTTTCCATGCTTCATCTATGGTGTGCAGAACGATTGATTTCTGGAATGCTTTCGTGATCGCTTTACATTCCGTGTCGTAGGCCTCTTTCAGGTTACAAGAAACGTTGTACATACGTTTTCCGTCTGTTACCGGGATCAGGATGTTTTCGTACATCGCGCCCTGGTGTTCATAAACCTGTTTGATAACCGGATTGGCCACCTGGGTCATACGTTCCATACGGCGTTTGAATGTCTGTAAAGCTGTGTCGAACAGTTTGTCTGCCAACTGCGTAGCTTTCATGCTCTTGAATTCATCTTCCGTGAACGGACTTTCCATAGCGAATGTCTTGAACAACTCCAGTTTGAAACCTTCATAATCCAGGCCATCTGCATGTTGTTCGGCGATAGCATTGGAAGTATCGTAAATCGTGTTCAATACATCCAGACCGATACGTTCTCCCATCAGGGCGTGACGGCGGCGGGTGTAGATCACGTTACGTTGTGAGTTCATTACATCGTCGTATTCCAGCAAACGTTTACGGATACCGAAGTTGTTTTCTTCTACTTTCTTTTGTGCACGTTCTACTGATTTGCTCAACATGTTGTGTTCCAGTACTTCACCTTCCTTGAAGCCCAGTTTGTCCATCAGTCCGGCAATCTTGTCGGAGGCGAACAGGCGCATCAGGTTATCTTCCAGTGATACATAGAATACAGAAGAACCCGGGTCACCTTGACGTCCTGCACGACCACGCAACTGGCGGTCTACACGACGGCTCTCGTGACGTTCCGTACCGATGATAGCCAAACCGCCTGCGGCTTTTACTTCTGCCGATAGCTTGATGTCGGTACCACGACCGGCCATGTTGGTTGCAATGGTTACCGTTCCGCTCTGACCTGCCAGCGATACGATCTCAGCCTCACGCTGGTGTAACTTTGCATTCAATACGTTATGTTTGATCTTACGCAGGGTAAGCATACGGCTCAGCAATTCCGAGATTTCAACGGAGGTCGTACCTACCAGTACCGGACGTCCGGCTTCAACCAATGCGCTGATCTCGTCGATAACTGCAGCGTACTTTTCGCGTTTGGTCTTGTAGATACGGTCGTTCATATCGTTACGGGAGATCGGGCGGTTGGTCGGGATCACCACTACATCCAGTTTATAGATGTCCCAGAATTCGCCTGCTTCCGTTTCGGCTGTACCGGTCATACCAGACAGCTTGTGATACATACGGAAATAGTTCTGGAGAGTGATAGTTGCGAATGTCTGTGTGGCTGCTTCTACCTTTACTCCTTCCTTGGCTTCGATAGCCTGGTGCAAACCGTCTGAATAACGGCGACCGTCCATGATACGTCCGGTCTGCTCGTCAACGATCATTACCTTGTTGTCCATCACTACGTATTCATCGTCCTTTTCAAACAATGTGTAGGCTTTCAGTAACTGGTTGATCGTATGTACGCGTTCGCTTTTTACAGAGTAGTTAGCCAGAATCTCGTCTTTCTTCGCCTGCTTTTCTTCTTCAGATCCCTTGAAGTTTTCCAACAGGGAAAGTTCGGAGGTGATATCAGGTAGTACGAAGAAAGTGCTATCGTCGGAGTTACCCGTCAGCAGGTCGATACCTTTATCCGACAGTTCGATACTGTTGTTTTTTTCGTCGATCACAAAGTACAGTTCGTCGGTTGCTTCGTGCATGTGACGCATGTTTTCAGACATGAAGTATTCTTCAGTCTTCAACATCTGGGCTTTTACACCCTGTTCGCTCAGGAATTTGATCAACGCTTTGTTACGCGGATATCCCTTGAATGAACGATATAATTGGATAGATCCTTCTTCTACTTCTTTCGGGTCGCTGCTGGCCATCTTCTTCTTGGCTTCGATCAGCAATTTTGAACACAGGTCTTTCTGTGCGTTTACAACCACTTCCACGTTTGGACGGAACTGTTCGAACAACTGTTCTTCGCCACGGGGGATCGGACCGGAAATGATCAACGGGGTACGGGCATCATCGATCAATACGGAGTCGACCTCATCGACGATGGCGTAGTTGTGTTTGCGTTGTACCAGGTCGTTCGGGCTGATCGCCATATTGTCACGCAGGTAGTCGAAACCGAATTCGTTGTTTGTTCCGAAGGTGATATCTGCGTTGTAAGCGGCGCGACGGGCATCGGAGTTGGGCTGGTGTTTGTCGATACAGTCTACGGAAAGTCCGTGGAACATATAAAGCGGTCCCATCCATTCCGAGTCACGTTTTGACAGGTAGTCGTTCACGGTTACTACGTGTACACCGTTACGGGTCAATGCGTTCAGGAATACCGGGAGGGTTGCCACCAATGTTTTACCTTCACCGGTTGCCATTTCTGCGATCTTACCTTTGTGAAGAACGACACCACCGAACAACTGAACGTCGTAGTGGACCATGTCCCAGGTAATTTCGTTACCACCGGCTTTCCAGTGATTCAGGAAGATTGCTTTATCGTCTTCGATGCGTACGAAATCATATTTGGTTGCCAGGTCGCGGTCGAAGTCTGTTGCCGTAACGACAACCTCTTCATTTTCAGTAAAGCGACGGGCTGTTTCTTTCATGATGGAGAAAACTTCCGGCAGCGATTCTTCCAGCACTTCTTCCATCTTGTCTGTAATAGCCTTTTCTATTTTGTCTACTTCAGCCCAGATAGATTCACGTTCTTCCAGTTCTTTATCGTCGATGCCTTTACGAAGCTCTTCAACCTGAGCACGTTCGGCAGCTACATAATCCTGAATACGTTGTTTGATTTCATCTGTTTTTGCTCTCAGTTCGTCGTTCGAGAGAGCTTTGATTGACGGATATACGGCCTTGATCTTATCCACGTATGGAGTAATTTCTTTAAGGTCTCGCTGCGACTTGTTGCCGAACAGCTTCGTCATAATTTCATTAAATCCCATGATATATATTAATTTATTTATTTCGTAAAGTGTTTATTTGTTGACGATCGGGTTTAGTCTGTCATTTCTTGGTTGTCAACTCCCAAAGAGGCAGACTCTGGGATGCATTCGGTGGCCGTATCCTCAGCACATGGGTTACCGTAGGGGCTACCTCTGTGGCTTTCACTTCACGGTAGATATGTTCCGGTTTGAGACCGTTACCCATAAATACCAATGGGGTAATTACTGCGTTATTACGAATTATTTTAACTTTTTCTTTCGGATTGTCGTTGTTGATGATCCAGCCTGGCTGCAATTCGATGATCAGATCGCCGCGTTTCAGGTGGTGGGTTCCCTGACGGAACTTGGCAGTCCCTTCGTTCCATTCACCGGTACGCAGGGCGTTGTCGGTGGTAACATGCTGTACACCGCTGAATTCCATAAGGAATTCGGCCGCCTTGTCCTGTATGGTCGGCAGATCGAGTTTTGCATCTTCAATGGCTTTGCGGTTCAGGTATATTTGGTTGTTGTAGAATCCTTTTACCCAGCTGCTTTGCTGTCCGTACATGGCCATCAGGTACATGTTCAACAGGGCTACGCAACGTTTCGGGTGGAACTCACCGCCATTGATAAGCAAACCGTCCGGATATTCCTCTTCGCTTGTATAATAACCGGAACCTGTAAATACGACCAGTGTATTGGCAAGGCCTATCTTTTTATCGATGGCATCGAGCAATTGCTCCAGGTCTTTATCCAGTTGATAGTAAGTATCCTGTATTTCACGGGTATAGTCCTTACTCATCGTTCCCTTATAGTTACCGGCATAGTAGGTAATCGACAGCATGTCCGGACAACTTCGTGTACCGAACGCACCATATTCAAGGAACTGCAGGGCTAACCTGTTTATCTCTTTATTAATGAAAGGTGTTGTTTTCAGCTTCGGAAAACAATCTTGCGTCTTTTCATTAAAGGTATATTTAAAAGGAATTTCGTCGAGCACGTAAGGGAAAGCATTATACTTTTCCAATGGGAGGGCCGGAGTCCAGATCATCTTATCCAGACGTGCCGATAACGATTCGGTTCCGTTATTGTAACGGTCTACATACCAGGGAATACCTTTATAATAAGTAGTTGTCGCCCATTTTCCGTTCAAATCATCCATCCAGAAAGCACCGTTTGCTGCATGGCCGGCCGAAAGGATTGCACTTTCTGCATCCGGGGCGATGGAGTAGACATCACTTCTGCCTTTGGAGGCTATTTTCAGTTCGTCTCCGATCGTGGAGCTGAACATCTTTTTAGGAGAGTAATTCTCGCGGGTATAGTTTCCCAGATAATCGGCATCGTAAAGGATGGAGACTTCTTTGTCCTTATCGAAATCGTAGTATTTACCTCCGCTGATACCGCTAAAGCAAGGGTTGCTTCCGGTGAATAGGGTGGCAAAAGCGCTCGCCTGGTCGATGTTGGAGAACTCGAATTTGATATTGTTGTATACCAGACCTTCGTTCATCAACCGTTTGAAACCACGTTCGCCGAATGTGTTGTAAAAATATTCTACATAATCGCCCCTCAGTTGATCGACAGTAATGCAAACCACCAACTTGGGGGTACGTTGTTGTGCCTCCAGGTTAGTGACTACCAGGATCGCGATAAGCGACGTTATTATTTTTCTCATTCGATTGTCCATATCTTCAATTGTGCATCCGCCCTCTGTATATACCGAATCCTGAACGTAGCCAAAGGGTGGCGACAAGCGGAATAAAGGCTATATTTAAATGCTGTGGGATGAAATACCAACCCGCCAACAATAGCGTAAGCGCCGCAAAGTTAATAAAATGATAATAATATGCAGCCTTTCCGAACTTTTTTACTGCAAACAAAATAACAGCAACCAGGTCGAATGGTTGCAACCATACGATCGACCAGTTAGGCCAGATGCAGGGATGAGTCGATATAAAGCAGAGGAAAAACAACACCGTACCTGCCACTCCTGCAAGGAGAAAGAGGATACAATCCACCAAGCGGAAATATGTTTTTTTCTTCCATTCGATATAGGTTGTAAACAGTACCAGCAGGAAAATAAGTATGCTGCAAAACATAGGAGTGAACCACTCTTTATTCCCCTGATCGTCGTCTGTCACCTTTTCTGCAATGCGTGTGGTTGATTTTACGAGCATTCTTTCGCTCCCGTCGGGGTTGACGATCGTTGCCTTTTCGAATTCGTCTTTCAAATATACAGGCAGGAACATCATTTCGTGCGGAGTGGCTACGCGGTCTGTCGGGCTTCCGAGTGCCAGGTCGCATCCGAAAGTAAGCCATGGATTGTTACGCGTACAGTAATTAATAAGGTCGCGGAATGTCTGCGGCTTGGGAGGATCGTTATATCTGACTTCTCCATTCACCTGTTCTTCTACGATTGCAACCGGACGAGTGGCGCAGTTATCGAAAAAGAAATTGTACCGGTAAACGGCATTCTCCGGCTGTGCGTTGTTGATCAGCGCATTCCATATTTTATCGATCTCTTCTGGGGTGAGGTTCAGTACCTGTTCGGTTACTTCGCTTCCCCGCATCTGATATTCTACTATATAATGTGAGAAATTGTACGCAGCCAGTTTATAATCCGTTTCCCCTTTCGTAAAACGATAGATGAAGTTGGGTTTTGAGAAGTCGAAAATACCATAGTTGAATACAACATCGAGCTTATGCAAAGTATCTTTAACCCGTATGGCTGTATGTCCATATAAAGTATATACTTCATCATTGGATGGAGCTGCCGTCAATATGCTGATCTGCGCTCCATCACTTAATCTGTTTTGTGCTTTTGCCGGGATCAGCAAAAGGAACAGGAAAAGCAGAAGCAAACTTTTTTTCATACGATATTTGTTTTACCGCACAAAGGTAGAGCTATTTTTTTAATTGACAATTGGTCACGGTCAATTGACGGTTATTTCATTACAGGTTATATTATATGCTGTACGAAATCCCCGCCAATTGTCTTTTTTCTGCCTATCTAAGATCTTTTGAATAGTGAAACGATCCATAATAAAACGATTGCACCGATTGTGGACATGACCAGACTGCCGATCACTCCGTTTACACTGAGTCCGAGCAGGCCGAATATCCATCCGCCTAATACACCGCCTATAATACCTACTATCAGGTTTACTATCAACCCGAATCCACTTCCTTTCAATATCTTCCCGGCCAGGAAACCTGCCAGGATACCGATAATAATCGAACCTATAATTCCCATACTTTTTATTTTATTAGTTTTGTAGATAGAACAAGCGAGCGGCAGGCTTTGTTTTCCCATCTCCTGTAGATATTAAAAGAACCATCATAAGCCCGAAGCGGACTGTTTGGGATGAAAGTTTACCCGGGTGCCGATGTTTTCTTTGTTCGACAAAGGTCGAACAGCTGTCCGAGCCGGGTCAGACAGCTATCCCACAAGTGTCAGACAGCTATCCTACAAGTGTCAGACAGCTGTCCGACCTTTGTCGAACGAATATTTCTCCACGAGGTAGGGAATATTTCTTCACTGGTTGGTCGGAATAGGATGCGGGAAGTTCGGGTTTTGATCGGGTAGAGTATTTTCGGGATTGTACTCTTTTTTTAGTTTATCTTTATTGAAAAAGGCGGACTCTCAAAGAAATTTAGCAGGTTATCCTCCGGTTATGCATGTTATTTCGTCAATTTTGTTTTTCTTTGCGGAAAATTTCAGTCACGTGAATTTAATTATAGAACAAGGAAACACCTCTTCAAAAGTTGCGGTATACAACGGATGGCATATGGAAGCCTCCTTTGTGTACAAGAAATTCGATGTTGATGAATTGGAGTCTCTCTTTGGGAAATACGATTTTAAACATGGAATATTGTCGACTGTCATAGGCAAAAATGAAGAGCTGAACGATTACCTCCGGGGAAAACTTCAGCGCTTTATCTTTCTGGATGAAACAGTAAAGTTGCCTATTACGGTTCAATATGAAACGCCCGAAACATTGGGGAAAGACCGGTTGGCTGCGGCTGTCGGGGCTAATTACCTGGAACCGGGAAAAGACCTGCTGGTCATCGACGCTGGCACAGCAATTACTTATGAATTGATTGAAGCTTCAGGCACTTTTCTGGGGGGGAATATCTCTCCGGGAATGACTACCCGTTTCAAAGCTTTGAACTTTTATACAAAAAAACTACCTTTGGTGACGGAACAGGAGGAGATCCCCCTTATGGGCACCAGTACTGAGAGTGCTATTCAGGCAGGAGTAGTAAATGGTATTGTTTACGAGATGGATGGATACATCGAGATGTTACGGATAAAATATCCTAACCTTTTGGTTTTTTTAACAGGCGGTCATTCGTTTTATTTTGAAAGACGGCTAAAAAACTCCATCTTTGCAGACATTAATTTAGTGTTGACAGGATTAAACAGAATCTTAGAGTATAATGTTGAAGATTAATAAGCTACTAATAGCAAGCATTCTTATATTTACGCAGTTGTCGCTAGCGGCACAAAATAACACTAACTCGCCCTATACCCGGTTTGGGTATGGTGAATTAGCTGATCGTTCATTCGGAGCCGGACGGGCAATGGGGGGCGTTGGTGTCGGACTGAGATCGCCGAAACAGATAAACCCAATGAACCCGGCGTCTTATAGCTGTATGGATTCGTTGACATTTCTGTTTGATTTTGGAGCATCCGGCCAACTTTCATGGTTCGATGACGGAATCAATAAGCAAAATAATGTGAATGGAAATGTAGAATATATCGCTTTGCAGTTCCCAATACATAAACGTTTAGCCATGAGTGTCGGGCTTTTACCTTATTCGTATGTAGGGTATAGCTTCGGTGCACAAAGAACGAATGAGGCCAATCTGAATTATGTGGAAACATATAATGGATCCGGCGGATTAAACGATTTGTATGTAGGATTGTCTATAGATATATGGAAGAAGCGTCTTTCTGTAGGAGCAAATTTCGGATACTTTTTTGGTAATATCAAGCATGAACAGTATTCTATTGTAGGTACCGGAAATACATACAATGCGAACCGGAGTCAGAATCTGGAAGTGCGGGATTTGAAAATGGATTTCGGAGTGCAGTATACACACCCGATCAGTAAAACCGAAGAGGTAACTCTGGGTTTGACCTTTTCACCGAAAAAACGGTTGCATTCAACGTATACCAATACGTCTGTGAAGTATACTGAAAACGGAGCTTCGGAGGTTATCAGTTCCGATACACTGAAAAACCAGACTTATGATATTCCGAATTCATTCGGTTTTGGTGCCTCTTACGTAAAAAAGGATAAATTGACATTGGCTGCGGATGTATTGTACGAAACATGGGGTAAGGCTCATTTCTACAGTTCGGATAATAACTTTAAGAATCGTGTACGTGTAGCTGCCGGTGGTGAGTTTATTCCGAATGCTCAAAATCGTAATTTCTTCAGCCGGGTAAGATATCGTGCAGGTGCCCATTACAGCAACTCTTATCTGATGATAAATAATGAAAAAGAGGATCCTGCTTATAAAGGTAACGGGTATAATGAATATGGAGTAAGCGTTGGTATGGGATTACCGTTGATTGATAACCGTTCTCTGATAAATGTGTCTTTTGAATACACAAAGATTAAGCCTGGAGGTGTGAATATGATTGACGAACAGTATTTCCGTTTTACTGTTAACTACACATTTAACGAAATGTGGTTCTGGAAGAAAAAAGTTGAATAATTTAAATTGCTAACTTAAATTAAAAACAGATATGAAAATAAAGGTATTATTGATTGCCGCTGCATGTTCCTTAGGAGCATTTGGCGCTCATGCACAGAAAGGAGTAGATAATGGTACGCAGTTCGGATCTGGTGAAGACAGTATCCGTTGTATTACCAATATCAGCTTATTCGTTCCTTATGCGAAAGCTGGAAATTTTAAGGACGCTTACGATTTTTGGAAAATTGTGTACGATGAATGTCCTGCTGCAACAAAGGATATTTATTTGCATGGTGTGAAGATTATGGCGTGGAAGATCGCCAATGAAAAGGATCCGGCTAAGAAAGCTGCTTTGGTTGACGACCTGATGGCCGTATACGATAAACGTGTGAAATATTTCGGTGACGACAGACGTTACGGAAAAGACTGGATTGTTTCTCGTAAAGCACAGGATTATATCCAGCAGATGGGTGACAAAGCCGATTATAAGAAACTATACGGCTGGTTAGGTGAAATTATCAATGAATTTGGTGACAAAACTGAAGCATTAGGCGTTTCTTTATATATGTTCGCTTCTTATCAGATGATGGCAGACGATCCTAATCATAAAGGTCAGTATGTAGAAGATTATCTGAAAGCTTCAAAAATCCTGGATGCTCAGTTGCAGGCTGCACAGGCTGCTAACAACGAAAAAGAAGTAAACAACCTGACTACATTTAAAACAAGTGTAAACGGTGCGTTTGCTAATAGTGGTGCTGCCGATTGCGAAACGCTGCAGAGTCTGTATGCTCCTAAAGTGGAAGAAAGTAAAAATGATTTGGCTGCTTTGAAAGAGATCGTAACTTTACTGAGACGTGTTCGTTGTCAGGAAATCGATGCATTCTTTGCTGCTGCCGGTTATGCTTATCAACTGGAACCGAGTGCTGATGCTGCTATCGGTATTGCAAAACAGGCTGTAAAGAACAAAGATTATGATAAAGCTATCAAATATTTTGAAGAAGCTGCCAATATGGAAACAGATCCTTCTTCAAAAGCTGAAGACTATTATATGATCGCTTTGCTTAATTACGACCAGAAGAGTTATTCAAAAGCAAGGGAATATGCTTTGAAGGCTGCTGCTGCAAATTCAAGCTACGGGCAGCCTTATATCCTGATCGGACAAATGTATGCAGCGACAGTAAAGAATGTATTCCCGAATGACGGTGTACTGGCAAGAGCTGCCTACAATGTTGCTATCGATAAATGGGAGAAAGCGAAACAGGTTGATGAAAGTTGTATAGATGAAGCAAACAAATTAATTGGAACCTATCGTGCCCACCTACCTTCAACGGAAGAAGTATTTATGCACCCGGATCTGGAAAAGGGTAAACAATTCACTGTTGGTGGTTGGATCGGAGAACGTACAACAATCAGATAATTATGACTGAAACGCGTTTTCTTTGTAAAACGGGAAAATATAGCATAACAACTACCTTCGCGGTGGTTGTTATGCTTCTTTTATTTATGGCGTCTTGTGGGAAAGAGAATAAAGAAGTGGTCGAAGTTGCTTTCGATCCGGAAAATACTTATACGATGAGAACCACTGATGCCACCAGCTTGATCTCCGACTCGGGGATTACTCGTTATAGGCTGAATGCGAAAGAGTGGTTGGTATTTGGTAAGGCCAAGGAGCCTCATTCTTATTTTCCTCAAGGAGTTTATGTGGAAAAATTTGATTCTTTATTTAATGTAGAAGCAAGTGTAAAGGCTGATACTGCTTACTATTGGGACAAGAAAGGATTATATAAACTGATCGGTCACGTGAGTATATTGAGCTTGGAAGGAAAGAAATTAGATACTTCGATACTGTTTATCGACCAGAAGGAAGATAAAATTCATACGGATGAATATTTTGAGCTGCAGGAAGGAGAGAAGGTTATTACAGGTATCGGTTTTGAGTCTAATCAAAATATGACGAAGTATAAGATATTTAATTCACAAGGGACTTTCCCTGTAAACGAAGCTCCTCGTGACTCGTCGAGAGTGAATACAGCTTCCGATTCGACGGTTATGGATGTGGCAAAGGCCGATTCAATAAAAAAAGATTAGTGTGAATGCATTGACGTACATATTAATATCATTAGCTTTCTCAGCTTTTTTTTCAGGGATGGAGATCGCATTTATCTCTTCAAACAAGCTGAGGCACGAACTGGATAAAAAGAATAAAACTATAGCCGGAAAGATACTGGATATCTTTTACCGGAATCCGAACCAGTTTATTTCTACGATGCTGGTCGGCAATAATATTGCGTTGGTTGTGTATGGTTTGCAGATGGCAATTATATTGGAACCATTCATTGCAAGGTTCGTAGACAATGAAGCGCTGATCGTATTCGTACAATCGATCATTTCAACCCTTTTGATTTTATTCACAGGAGAGTTTATCCCGAAAACGATCTTTAAACTGAATCCCAACTTTTCACTGAACCTGTTTTCGGTACCTCTATTCATTATATATATATTATTATATCCTATCTCCAAGTTTTCAGCACTTGTTTCGTATCTGATTTTAAAACTGATAGGAGTAAAGGAGGTATCAGGTTCTACGGCCCGTACGCTGGGCAAGGTGGATCTGGACTTTTTTATACAACAAAGTATCGACGATGCTCCGTCCAATTCGGATATGGATACGGAAGTGAAGATCTTTCAGAATGCCCTGGACTTCTCAAATGTGCGGTTGCGCGATTGTATCGTTCCGAGGACAGAGATCGTTGCTTGCGACACAACAGTCAATATAGAGGAACTCCGTTCTAAATTTATTGAGACGGGTTTGTCGAAGATATTGATATATAACGAAAATATAGACGATATTATAGGTTATATCCATTCTTCGGAATTGTTTAAGAACCCGGAAGATTGGACGCAGAATATAAAAGATATTTCCATTGTGCCGGAAACGATGGCTGCGAATAAACTGATGAAGATATTAATGCAGGAAAAGAAAAGCCTGGCTGTCGTGGTAGACGAGTTTGGCGGTACATCCGGAATTGTGACTTTGGAAGACCTTGTGGAAGAGATCTTCGGAGAGATTGAAGATGAACACGACATGAAGTCGTACGTTGCCCGAAAGGTGGCGGATGACGAGTATCTTGTATCCGGCCGTATGGAGATCGATTCATTGAATGAAAAGTTCAATCTTGAGCTTCCGGAGTCGGACGACTATGTGACGATTGCCGGGTATATTTTACATTTCTATCAAAAATTTCCTAAATTGAATGAATCAATCGTAATTGATAAGTATACGTTCAAAATAATAAAAGTTACAGCTACAAAAATAGAACTTGTACGAATGAAAGTAGGTGGTTAATGAAAAAAAACGGAATAAAAGATGTAACAAATCCTTTTTTTCGTATCTTCGTGCCCTTAAACTGTAAAATATAAACTTTAAAAATAAATAACGATAAATGGCTACGCTGGAAAAAATCAGAAGCAAAGCAGGACTGCTCGTACTCGTTGTGGGGTTGGCGCTGTTCGCTTTTATCATTGGAGACTTTTTGAACTCCGGTTCTACTTATTTCAGACAATCTCAGGAGAGAGTTGCTAAGGTTGACGGGGAAGTAATTAAAATTCAGGATTATCAGGGACGTATTGACGAAATGACCGAGATGTATAAAATGCAGTCTGGTCAGAGCAGCCTTCCTGAGGAATATATGAATCAGATCCGTCAGTCGGTATTCGATGCGATGGTACAGGAAGTTGTACTGGATGAAGCAACTGATAAATTAGGTATGCAGGTTGGTCCGGAAGAACTGTTTGATATGGTTCAGGGTGAAAACATTTCACCGATGATCCAACAGATGCAGATGTTCGTTAATCCGCAGACCGGACAATTCGACAAAACAGCTTTGTTGAACTTCCTGAAGACTATCGATGACGATAATATCGCAAACTATCCTGCAGACCAGCAGGCACAGTTGATCCAGGCTCGTAACTTCTGGTTGTTCTGGGAAAAGAACATCAAACGTCAGCGTCTGGAACAAAAATATACAACTTTGTTAAGCAAGGCTGTTTCTGCAAATGTACTGGATGCAAAAGAAGCTTTCAATGATGTTTCAGAAAACTCAGACATCGTATATGCTATGCAGTCGTATGCAAGTATTCCCGATTCGACAGTTGATGTTAGCAAGAGCGAAATTGAAAAGCTGTACAACCAGCGCAAAGAGCTTTACAAACAAAAAGAAGGTAAGGTTATTAAATACATCGCTGTTGATATTCGTCCGAGCCAGGAAGACTATGACAAAGCGAGTGCAGATATCGAATCTTTGAAAGAAGAATTCAAGACTTCAGAAAAGGTTGCTGATATTGTAAATGAAAATTCGGAAGTACCTTATATGGATGCTTTCTTCACTGAAAATGCATTTGATCCGGAAATGAAGCAGTTCGCAACTACTGCCGAAGTTGGTGCTGTGTACGGTCCGGTATTCGATAATGACAAATACAGAATGTTTAAGCTGGTTGACAAGACAGTTGCTCCTGACTCGGTAAAAGTAAGTCATATCATGTTGGCTAACACGGGTGACGAAGCTCGTACAACTGTTTTGGCTGATAGCTTGATGAACGTACTGAAGAATGGTGGTGACTTTGCTGAACTGGCAAAACAATTCTCTGCTGACCAGGCTGCTGAAAATGGTGGTGAGCTGGGATGGTTTACAGAAATCACTGCACTGAGAGGTGTAAACGACGATTTCAAAAATGCCGTATTCTCAACTCCGGTGAATAATGTAGTAAAAGTAAAATCTTTATACGGTACTCACTTGGTAAAGGTTACTGAAAAAACAAATAATGTGAATAAGTACAAGGTGGCTGATATCGATATGACTGTATCTCCGAGCTCTAAAACTTATAGCAACATTTACAATGAGTTGAATCAGTTCATTTCAAAGAACAGCGATCTGGCTAAGTTGGATGATGCAGCTAAAGAAGCTGGTTATAACCTGATCTCAGGTGTAACTGTAACAGCCGACAACCAGACTTTGGGTAGCATTAAAAATTCTCGTCCGGTAATCCGTTGGGCTTTCCAGAACGATAAAGGTAAAATCTCTGAGATCTTCGAATGTGACGATAAGTTTGTTATTGCAGGTGTTGAAGGTACTTTGAAAGAAGGTTATCGTTCTGTTGCTTCTGTTACTCCGGCTTTGAGAGCTGAACTGGCTGCTCAGAAGAAGGGTGAAAAGATCGCAGCCGATCTGAAAGCTAAAAATCTGACATCTATCGATGCTTATGCAGATGCAATGGGTTCAAGAGTAGACTCTGTTAAGTTTATCAACTTTGGAACACGTCGTATTGCCGGTATCGGTGTAGAACCGAAAATGAATGCAATGGTTTCTATTGCAGAGGTTGGTCAGTTGAGCGAACCTGTAATTGGAAACAATGGCGTATATGTATTCAAAGTATATGACAGAAACAAAGATGCTAAAGAATTCAATGAAGCTGACGAAATCCGCACATTGGATGCTTCTAACGCATATCGTTTCGGCTTCCAGGCTATCCAGTCACTGGTGAACAAAGCAGAAGTAGAAGATAACCGAGTACGTTTCTTCTAATTTGAAATAAAGATAACAAAAGGTAATAACTCTACCTTTAATAGAAAGCTGCCGGACTTATTCAGAAAAGTCCGGCAGCTTTTTTTATCTTTGTACCGGATTAATCGTTATATAAATAAAACAATGCAAGAGAAAAGACGATTGTTGGGCATGACGCTGGACGAACTGAAGGAGGTGGCTGCAGAGACCGGATTACCTGGTTATGCTGCTAAACAGATGGCCGACTGGCTGTATAAGAAGAAAGTTACCTCTATCGCTGAAATGACTAATATTGCGGCAGCTAAACGGACACAATTGGAAGAGTCTTTTGAAGTGGGTGCCGTTCCGCCTGTAGATTGTATGAAGTCGGTAGACGGAACGATAAAATATTTGTTTGCTGCCGGTACTGGTAACTTTGTCGAGGCTGTTTATATCCCGACAGACGATCGTGCAACTTTGTGTGTCTCTTCCCAGGTCGGATGTAAAATGAACTGTCTGTTCTGTATGACCGGAAAACAGGGGTTTACAATGAACCTTACAGCTAATCAGATACTGAATCAGATACAATCTCTGCCGGAATCCGACAGTCTAACGAATCTGGTCTTTATGGGAATGGGAGAGCCGTTGGATAATGTGGACGAACTTTTTAAAGTTCTTGAGATCCTGACATCCTCCTATGGATATGCCTGGAGCCCTAAAAGGATAACGGTTTCGACAATCGGTGTTGCCAAGGGGTTGAAACGGTTTTTGGAGGAGAGCGACTGTCATCTGGCCGTAAGCCTACATTCTCCTTATCATGAAGAGCGATTGTCGTTAATGCCTGTGGAAAAAGCTTATCCGGCACAAAGTATCATCGAGTTACTTAAGGGATATGATTTCTCACACCAGCGGCGGGTGTCATTTGAATATATTGTTTTTAAAAATTTAAACGATAGTCCGCAACATGCTAAAGCATTGATTTGTTTATTAAAGACCTTGGACTGCCGGGTAAACCTGATCCGTTTTCATGCTATACCCGATGTTCCGTTGGAAAGTTCGGATCTGGTAAAGATGGAAACATTTCGCGATATATTGAATAATGCCGGAATAATCTGTACGATTCGGGCTTCCAGGGGGGAAGATATATTTGCTGCTTGTGGAATGTTGTCCACTGCTAAAAAACAACAAAAGGGATAGAATACAAGTCATTTAAGAGAAAAGAATTATATTTGTGTTATAAAAGAATGGGTATGAAAAAGATTTCTTTACTGATTAGCTTATCCGTGTTTCTGGTATTGCTGGGAGCATGCAGCTCTGGGTCGGTTGGAAAACGGGCTACAGGACTTGCTTATGAAGTCGTTGTTGTAATGAAAAAAGCAAACTGGGATGGCCCTTCGGGAATGGCTGTTAAAAAAGAGCTGACATCCGATGTCCCGGGACTTCCTCAATCTGAACCCGCATTAAAAATAACTTATGTGGATCCTTCTCAATTCGATGGGTTATTGACTTATGTCCGTAATATTCTGATCGTAAATATCGATCCTGCTATTTATACGAAAGCTTCTGTAAGTTATGAAAACGACCGTTGGGCAAATGGGCAGGTGGTCGTAACATTAAATGCCCCTTCTCCGGAAGCTATCATCGAATATACGGAAGCACATCCGAAAGCATTGGTCGATTTCTTCGTAAAGACGGAAATGAATCGTGCCATGAATCAGTTGCAGAAAGATTATAGTACGGTCGTTATGGATAATCTGAAAAATAATCATGACCTGATGCTCAATGCTCCGGCGAATATGACTTATTATCGTGATACTACTGATTTCTTTTGGGCATCCAATAATGCGAACACCGGACGTACTGATTTAATCGTATATACATTCCCTTATACGGATCCAAATACTTTTACTGCCGAGTATTTGGTAGCAAAGCGTGATTCTGTATTGAAAAAGAATTTGCCGGGAGCTTTTCCTGAATCTTATATGGCAACCGAAACGCGTGCCGATGTAAGTTACACGCCGATAACAGTGAATGGACAGTATTGTGGCGTGTTACGCGGTTTATGGAAAATGGTCGGTGATATGATGGGTGGGCCGTTTGTCAGCCATGTTCGCCTGGATGAAAAGAACAACCGGGTCGTTGTGGCCGAAGGTTTTGTTTTTGCCCCGGAGACAGATAAACGTAATTTCATTCGTCGTATAGAGGCTGCATTATATACACTTCGTCTGCCGGGTGAATTTAACAAGTCCGTAGATGAAACGCTGGATATTCCTGAAAATAAGAAATAAACAAACATAATATATGGAAGAACGATTGATAAAGGTGGGCATTACCCACGGAGATATAAATGGCATCGGATATGAGGTGATATTGAAAACATTCTCAGATGCCAGGGTAGCAGAACTTTGTACTCCGATCATATACGGTTCGTCAAAGATTGCCGCCTATCACCGGAAAGCACTGGAGCTGCCCCCTGTGAATATGAATATTATCTCTCAGGCAGAGGATGCCGGTGTTAACCGCGTTAATATTATTAACTGTGTGGATGACGAGACGAAGGTCGAGTTGTCACAATCGACAACTATTGCCGGTGAAGCTGCTTTTCTGTCGCTGGAAGCTGCAGTCGCAGATCTGAAACGTGGTGCTGTCGATGTTTTACTGACAGCACCGATCAACAAGCATAATATACAAAATGACCAGTTCCATTTTCCGGGTCATACGGAATATCTGGAAGAACGTTTTGGCGGAGTAGGCCGGAAAGCCTTGATGATCCTGATGAAGGATAGTTTGCGGGTTGCTTTGGTGACCGGACATATTCCTCTTTCGGAAGTTCCATCCAGGATAACCGTGGAAGATATTATGTCGAAATTGCGTATATTCAATCAATCGCTCAAGCAGGATTTCGGAATCGTAAAGCCACGTATTGCCGTATTATCTTTAAATCCTCATGCAGGAGACAACGGTCTGCTGGGAAAGGAAGAAGAAACGATTATTATCCCGGCAATGCAAGAGGCAGAGAAAAGAGGTGTAATGTCTTTCGGACCTTATGCCGCCGACGGATTCTTCGGGTCGCAGATGTATGATAAATTTGACGGTGTCCTGGCTATGTATCATGATCAGGGACTGGCTCCATTCAAGACGCTGGCGATGGATGACGGAGTTAATTATACGGCCGGTTTGTCTGTAGTACGTACTTCTCCGGCACATGGTACTGCTTATGATATCGCAGGGCAGAATATAGCTTCGGAAGAGTCTTTCCGCCAGGCTTTGTATGCTGCCCTGGATATTTATCAGAACCGGTTGATCTATCGTGAAGCAACAGCCAATCCACTCCGTAAACAATATTTTGATAAAGGAGGCGATAATGAAAAGCTGGATCTTACTAAGGAGGACGATGATACGGATGTATGTCCTCAATAAATTACGCTTTTTGACTTCAAACTTTTTTTGATAAGAAAAGTTTACGTAAGTTTGTGGTTTCAAATTGCAACATGAATTATGTTTAAAGATAAAACGATCGTATATACCTCCGGAACGTTTGATATGTTCCACTATAATCACCTGCGGATGATCAATTATGCCCGTAGCCTGGCTGATATTCTTATTGTAGGTGTGAGTACGGATGAACTGGTCTCTTCTTATAAGGCGAATCCTATTATTCCTTTTAATGAACGTCTTCAGATCATTGAAGCATTGAAAACGCCTGATATTGTGATACCGCAACATACATTGGATCATACGGAGATAGTAAAAAAACTGAATATCGATGCATTTGTTGTGGGTGACGACTGGTTCGGTAAATATGATTATCTGAAAGATTTGGGTGTGCAGGTCTTTTATTTCCCTTACGGAACAGGAGTGTCTTCTTCCAACCTGAAGAAAACGATCCATGACTCTTATGAGGAAAATCTGAAATATCAACGACATGCTAAACCTGCAACTGTAAAAGGCAAAGGGGAGGAATAAAAACGACTCATGGAAAAATATGCTTTAATTACCGGTGGTACGAAAGGTATAGGTAAAGCGGTGGCTTTCTGTTTAGGTAAAGCCGGGTATAACCTTGTGCTTACTTATGCTTCCGATCCGAATACTGCAGAACATACCAGAGAGGAATTTCAGCAGCAATTACAAATTAAAGTGTTTGTATTGCAGGCTGATGTAACAGACAAAGATTCCATAGAAAAAATATATACTTATTTGCAGGAAAGAGATTTGCTGCTTAATGCAGTAGTCTTTAATGCCGGCCTTACCTGTCGTGACTCTTTTGAAGATTTGTCACTGGAGGATTGGGAACGGGTATTTTTTGCCAATGTACATTTTCCTGTGTTCTTTCTACAACGCATTGTCAGACGCATAAATAAGGGAGGCAGTGTCGTATTTACCGGCTCTCTTATGGGAATTCAACCTCATTCGGTGTCTTTGGCTTACGGTGTAACAAAAAGTGCCGTACATGCCCTTGTGAAAAATCTGGTTAAGTTTCTTACGCCTTATGAGTTGCGTGTGAATGCAGTGGCTCCCGGATTTGTAGATACGGAATGGCAGAAAACAAAACCGGCAGAGATACGCCGGAATATAGAGAATAAGGTTTCTCTCGGTCGTTTTTGTGATCCGGAAGAGCTAGCTGAAGTATATAAGATGTTAATTGAAAATAGTTATTTTAATGGCGAAGTGGTCGTTGTAGACGGCGGTTATTCGTATAAATAATAGATAGATGAGTAATTTGGATAAGGAATACGAAGCATCGCTGAAATCGATAGAAACAGAAAATGTTGTTGACCGGGCATTTTACCGTCCGATAGGTTTCCGTATAGCTCGTATGTTACGTGGCACAGGAATTACCCCGAATATGGTAACGGTAATTTCTATATTTGTTGGAGCGGCCGTTGGTTTTATGTTTTATCATGATAATCTGGTCTATAATATTTGTGGTATATTATTATTGATTTTTGCCAATATCCTGGATTGTGTAGACGGTCAGTTGGCTCGCCTGACAGGCATAAAGTCGGCTATCGGACGAATACTCGACGGGTTTGCCGGTGATATCTGGTTTGCATCTATCTATGTAGGGTTCGCTTTACGTTTATCACACGATTACGGAACTCATTGGTTCTTTGCCCTGGCTGTCTTGTCCGGACTTTCCCATCTGGTACAAGCAAATATCACCGACTACTATAAAACGCTTCATCTTTATTTTATAAGTAAGGATAAGGGTGCCGAATTTCAGTCGTTGGAACAGGTTATTGCCCGCCACAAAGAGATGAAGATGGGAATCAACAAAACATTTTATTTCCTTTACAGGGGATACACTTTACTTCAGGTAAAGGCAACTCCTGCCTTGCAGCGTATGCTGCAAAGCCTGCATGCCAAATACGGGGATGATATTCCTGAAAGTGTGCGGGTAGCTTTCCGTAAACAAAGTCGTGAATTGATGCGCTATATAGATCTACTGACATTTAACGGACGTACAATTGTTATGTTCATTGTGGTGTTGATAGGCGAGGTCTGGATTTATTTCCTGTATGAAATAATCGTGTTGAATATAGTCCTGCTATTGGCTATGCATAAACATGAAAAGATGTGCGCATCGTTTATAGAATAAATAAAGTATGAAAAAGAGCGTAGTGGACATTAATGATTTGCAGGAAGCTGCCCCGTTCTTCAAAAGCCGTATAGGCACCTTCCTTGGCAAATTATTGATTAAATGGTTAAGTGTAGATAAGGTAAACAGGGTACATGCTAATAACTGTCATCTGCGTGGTTCTGCATTTACTTCCGCACTTCTGAGTGATCCGCTGATCGATATCAGGTATAATCTGCATAATGCGGAAATACTGGATCATTTACCGGAAGGTGCATTTATAACGATCTCCAACCATCCGATCGGATCGGTAGACGGTATTATGTTGATCGATATAATGGCCTCCCGTCGTCCTGATTTTAAAGTGATGGTAAATGGTGTCCTGACAAAGATCGGAGCGATGCAGGATAATTTTGTATCGGTCATGCCCGATTCGACAGGTAACGGACCGAATCCTGCAAATATCAATGGTGTCCGTTATTCTTTACAGCGACTGAAAGAAGGTCATCCTATGGGTTTTTTTCCTGCAGGAGCTATCTCTTTTTATAATAAACAAGATAAGGCGATCCACGATTTACCCTGGACACATAGTGTGATCCGGTTGATAAAAAAAGCGAACGTACCTGTTTATCCTGTCTATTTCGACTTTCTTAATTCCCGTTTCTTTTACTGGCTGGGAAACATAAGTTGGAGGATCCGTACCCTGCGTATTCCGGCAGAGGCCTTTAATAAAAGAGGAAAAACAGTCGATGTATATGTCGGTGAACCTATCTCTCCGGAAGAAATAAAGAAATTTACCGATGATACGGCACTTGCTGAGTTCCTGTTCAACAAGACTTACGGTGCTAAAAAATGAGAAACCGCTGATAGAATCTACTTCGGATAGCTGGAATTTGAATTAAGATTTGTAATTTTGGCAGACAAACTGAAATAATTACAGATATTCAATAGATATGATGATTAAGCTAGACGTCCAGCAAATAAAGCAACGTTTTGGAATTATAGGAAATAGCCCGGGCCTGAACAGGGCTATCGATGTGGCTCTTCAGGTGGCCCCGACAGATTTATCTGTCTTGATTACCGGTGAGAGTGGCGTCGGTAAGGAGACATTTCCACAGATTATACATCAGAACAGTCCGCGTAAACATGGACAATATATAGCCGTAAACTGTGGTGCTATTCCTGAAGGAACGATTGACTCGGAATTGTTCGGACATGAAAAAGGATCTTTTACAGGAGCATTGGCAGACCGGAAAGGATATTTTGAAGTGGCCGACGGTGGTACGATCTTTCTGGATGAAGTAGGGGAATTACCTATCCCTACACAAGCCCGTTTGTTGCGTGTGCTTGAAACAGGAGAGTTTATTAAGGTCGGTTCTTCCAAGGTATTGAAGACAAATGTGCGGATCGTAGCTGCTACAAATGTAAATCTGATACAGGCTGTTGCCGATGGGAAATTCCGTGAGGACCTGTATTATCGTTTGAATACTGTACCTATTCAGATACCCCCTTTACGAGAACGTCCGGAGGATATAATTCTTTTGTTTCGTAAATTTGCGGGTGATTGTGCAGAGAAATATCGTATGCCGCCCATTCGTTTGGATGATGATGCACGTCAGTTGCTTACTTCGTACCGCTGGCCGGGTAACGTTCGCGAACTGAAGAATGTAACAGAGCGCATTTCTGTGATTGAAGAGAACCGTGATATAACGGCAGATATTTTACGTTTGTATCTTCCTGATCTGAATGTGGAGAAGTATCCGGTATTGGTTAAGCAACAGGATAATGATCAGAAGTTCTTCAACAGTGAACGTGAGATCCTTTATCAGGTTCTTTTCGATATGAAGAAAGACGTAAACGATCTGAAAAAGCTGGTTCACGATATTATGGGAGGAAAGATGCAGATGCCTGTTGCAGAAGAGACAGCCTTTGCACATCCTATCCATCCGGTTCATTCTTCTTCCATCCAGGAAGTGGAAGAAGTAGAAGAGGAAGAAACCTTGTCGTTGGAAGAAGTGGAAAAAGAAATGATCCGTAAAGCATTGGAAAAGCATAACGGCCGTCGTAAGAATGCTGCTGCCGATCTGAAAATTTCGGAACGTACGCTTTACAGAAAGATTAAAGAATATAATTTGGAATAATATGTTTAAGAAAAATGTGATCTGGTTTTGCCTGTTGTTAGGGTTGTTGCTGACAGCTTGCTCCATCTCGTATAAGTTCAATGGAGCTTCTATCGACTATACGAAGGTGAAAACCATCACGATAAAAGATTTTCCCAATCAGGCACCCTTGGTTTATCCGCAGCTTTCGCAGGAGTTTACCGAGGCGCTGAAGGATATATACATTCGTCAAACACGTCTTCAGCTGGTCAATGATAACGGCGATCTGGAGTTGGAAGGTGAGATCACCGGTTATCAACTGACACCGATGGCTGTCAAGGAAGATGCCTGGTCTTCACAAACCAAGCTGACCATTACGGTGCGTGTGCGTTATTCGAACCGGACAAACCCTGATGAAGATTTCGAGCAGACCTTCTCCGCTTATCAGGAATTTGATGCGGCACGAATGCTGCAGGATGTAGAACCTGAATATGTACCGCTCATTATAGAAGAAATTGTAGATCAGATTTATAATGCGACAGTAGCAAACTGGTAAGATTATGAAAGCGGCAGATTTATATCAACTGATAGAAAATCCCTCTCTGCTGACGAAGGAGACACTTCCTCAACTGAAGCAGATTGTGGACGAATATCCTTATTTTCATATAGCACGGATGCTTTATCTGAAGAATCTGGCTGTATTGAACGATATGCGTTTTGCTGCCGAACTGAGGAAAATGGCTGTCTATATACCGGACAGGAAAAAATTATTTACATTAATTGAAGGGGAACGTTACGGCATGCATCTTAAAACAGCGTCGGGCGAAGAAGTAGAAACGGCCGATGCCTTTTCTCTGATTGAAGCCTTTCTTGCCGACCGTGAGGGTGAAGGAGAGCAACAGGCTTCGGATCCGACATTACTATTCCAACCATCCGTATCATCGGATTATATTTACTGGTCTTTGACAAAAGATTCCGAAACGCAAGAGGAGGAAGAACCGTCTGTTAAATTACAGCATCACGATCTGATCGATTCATTTATTAAAAATGATGAACAGCGGATACCGGGAAGTGGTTTAGGTATCAACCTCGAACCGGGTGAAGAAGGGCAGCCTTCTTCCTTGAAACCGGAAGAAGAGGAACAGGCTCGTTCTCTGGATGATGATTCTTATTTTACCGAGACTTTAGCGCATATTTATGTTAAACAGAAACGGTATGAGAAAGCGTTGCAAATTATTAAAAACTTATATTTGAATTATCCAGAAAAAAATGCTTACTTTGCAGACCAAATCAGATTTTTGGAAAAATTGATTATTAACACTAAAAAATAAAACTAAAATGTACGTATTTATTTCTATTTTGATCCTGATTGCGTCATTACTATTGATCCTGATAGTACTGATTCAGAACTCAAAGGGTGGAGGTCTGGCTTCAGGGTTCTCTTCTTCTAACCAAATTATGGGTGTACGTAAGACCACAGATTTCCTGGAAAAAGCAACTTGGGGCCTGGCAGGTTTCGTTATCGTTTGTAGTATCGTTATTACTGCATTCATTCCCAGAGCAACAACAACTCAATCTGAAATCAAACAACAGGTAAACGAAGCAGTAACAATCGATCCGAACACGGTAGCTCCTAACTTCGGTACTGCCCAGCAACCGGCTACTGCACCGGAAGAAGCTCCGGCTGAAACTCCTGCAGAATAAGATTTAAAGAATATAGCAGTTATATATAAAAGGCGTTCCTCATAAGGGAACGCCTTTTTGTTTGAATTTATGACAATTGTCAATGAGGCTATAGGTATAATTTATAAGGAGGGTTATTTAATTTTTGTATCTTTGTCAAAACAGATAAATAAAGGCTTCTGTTTTATAATAAACGATATGATTATGGATATGATTAATTTTGACGGACTTTTGATAGGTATTGCTACTTTTCTGATTATCGGATTGTTTCATCCGGTTGTGGTAAAAGCTGAATATTATTGGGGAACCAAGTGTTGGTGGATTTTTCTTCTATTAGGTATTATCGGGACAGTCGCTTCCTTGTTTATAGAAAGTGTTTTTTTATCCGCTATCTGTGGAGTTTTCGCTTTCTCTTCGTTCTGGACGATCAAAGAAGTATTCGAACAGGAAGAGCGGGTATTGAAAGGTTGGTTTCCGAAAAATCCGAAAAGACAATATCCGGAAAAATAATTGTACCTTTGTGGCTGTAATTAAATAGTACAGCTATGAAGAAAAAAAAGAAAGTCTCTCTGTTGGACGAGTACATCAAGGCGAACCGTAAAGGGAGCCGGGAAGCGGAAATAGAGAATCATGGACGTCCGGTAAGTCATAATCGGGTACATGTATCGAAAAAGGTTTATAACCGTAAAAGAGATAAGGCAGATGCCCAGGGGCGTCTGCCTTACTTGTTTCTATGGTCTGCGCAGGTATTTTCTGCCGGCTGCGCAATGCCGGTCAATTCCTTGCGCAGGTAATACCGGCTACCTGCGCGGACAGTTTTTATTCTTCTTTCAGGTAAAGGCCTTCGCGTGACAGTTGATGATCCAGGTTGGCTACTCCCAGGCCGACGATAGCCATTACAGTAGCCGCGTGTCTCTGGTATTCCGGGATACTTTTAGTATACAGGTCACGTTCAGTATGCCATATTTCGTCATAGCTGAAGTTGTATCCTTTGAAATCCTTTTCCATAAATCCGATAGTCGGTACTCCTTCGATCGCGAAGACAGAAGCATCCGTACCTCCCGGTGTTTTGGGTTGTCTGCGGGGCTCGGATTCTTTCACTTCGAACGGATATTCCGGATCGATCTTTTGGATAGGAGCGCATATCTTTACGAAATCGTTATACATCGCTTTCGGTACGCTGATACCAACCGGAGGAGTGGGACCACCGTCGCGGTTGAAGAGATTGGATATCTTATCCAGTTTTTTCGGGTTACCTTTTACCCAGGCCGTTGCACCGAGCAAGCCGAATTCCTCGCCGGCAAAGGCGCAGAATAACATTGTGCGTTTCGGTTTGGCACCGGAAGTGGCGATCAGGCGGGCCGCCTCCATGACGGGAGTAACACCTGAACCGTCATCAACGCCTCCTGTGCCTACGTCGAACGAGTCGAGGTGGCCGCTAAGCATGACGTATTCGCTGGGGTATTGACTTCCTTTTATCGAGCCTATTACATTATAATACTTTACAGGGCCGAGGCGGAAATGATTACGAATATCGAACTCCAGCATAAAAGAACGGCGTTCCTTTACCATCTGTTTAATGGTGGCATATTGATGCTCGTCCAATTTGATATCGGGTACGGTCGGTAATTTATCAATGGTCATTTCTTTGTCGAATACGACATCTTTATCATAGAGGGCACGTAAAGGTACAGCAGCCGACTGGATAAAACCTAATACCCCGGCCTCACACATTTCTTTATAGAACAGTGCCGGAACATCTTCTTTGAGAGGTAGTAGCGGGTTGTTCGTCCTGTTCTCCCAGTTACCGATCATTATTTCCCGGTTCTTTTTGGCTATCTCGTTATTCTCGGCAATGATAACGGCACGACTGGAATCGGCAGAAGAGGAATGGGCGATCGGCCATCCGACATTATTTCCGTTGACCAGTACCCAGGCACCTTTCAACTGGCCTTTCATGCGGTCGAACTCTTCCTGTGTGCGGGGTTCCAGAAGAACATGGCCGCGTTGCAACCCTTTTGTACCGGAAGTATAGGAAGGTGTAACAAAGTGAAGTTCCATCCCTTGCTCTCCGAGAAGTTTACCGAACCATGGGCCCCGGTTGAAGCCGACGGGCAATGTTCCGGCTTCCTGCAATTCAACTTCCAGGCCCCATTCTTTAAACTTGGATGCTACCCATTCGGTGGCATTATCGTAGGCATCGGAACCGATAGGGCGACCACCGAAACGATTAGTCAGGATATCCAGATGGTTCATTACCCGGTTGTCGGTACGTCCTGTTTCGATGATTTTGTTTACTGCGGCATCCTGTGCCGGCAAGGAAGATGCAACCATACAGGCCATAGTTGCAAAAAGAAGTATAGTCCTTTTCATTTTAGTGTTTGTTTAAGTCTTACAAATTAATGGATAAAAAAGACTCTTACCAAATGAAAAGAGAAAAATAATCATAGAATCGTTACATAAATGTAAAAGTATAACCAAAATAAATAAATACCTTTGCAACAAAATCGGGAGCGTGTGAAATCTATCTGTAATGCCATAGCAAAATATCTGCTGGTAGTACTCTTTGTAAGTTACTACGTGGGGGGCACTGCATTTACTCATACCCATTATTTCCCGACCTATTCGATTACCCACTCTCACCCGTTCCTGCCGGGAGCGGACGGATTACCGCATCACACGCATAGCTCTGCGGCATTCAATACCATTCAGGAACTGGATGATCTCCTGATGGAGGCGGCAACCTTTTGTCTTGCCTTGGTGACGGCCTGGGTACTTCTCTCTGTGTTTATTCAGAAACACCAGTATACAACTCCTGTACGTCTTGTACGTGATGTCAGCCTGCGTGCCCCGCCTTTGTATTAATAATCTATTTGCGACGAAAACAGAATTATTTAATACAACATAACAACAATATGAAACAATTACTTATGCTATTGCTTCCGGCAATGGTGTTGTGTTCCTGCAACTCAAACAAGCAGGACGATGAGGTTGCTGTTGCCGTAACTTTGCGGGGCGACACGATACAAATAGGGGATAAATCACCGATCTTATCCCGCTTGGGAACCGATGTGGTGAAGAAAGAAGCCTATCGCCTGGAGTTCACCACTTCGGGGGTAGTAAGGGCCATACCTTCCGATTATGCGGAGATTGCTTCGCCGTTCGCCGGCCGTATCTCCAAGTCGTTTGTGAGGTTGGGACAGAAGGTGATGCCGGGCAGCCCGGTATTCGAGATTAGTTCACCATCTTTCTTTGAAACGGGAAAAGCCTATTATCAGGCCAAACAGGAGATGGAATTGGCTTTGAAAAGCCTGAAACGTGAAAAAGACTTATTACAGAATAAAGTCGGTGTACAGAAAGAACTGGAAGAAGCCGAAGTAAACTATGAACTGAAGAAGAAAGACTACGAAAATACTGTCGCTGCTCTGAAGGTTTTCCAGATAGATCCCGAAGACCTGGTACTGGGGCAACCGCTTGTTGTTCGCTCGCCGATAGCCGGAGAGGTGGTTACCGACCGTATCGTGATCGGCCAGTATATCAAGGAAGATGCAGAACCGGTAGCCGTCATAGCCAACCTGAATAAAGTATGGGTAGCCGCCCATGTCAAGGAAAAGGATATGGGAATGATACAATCGCTGGACAGTGTGGAGATCCGTCTGGTCGCTATGCCCCACCAACCGCTTCCGGGGAAGATATATCATATCAGCGAAATGCTGGATGAGGATACCCGCTCGGTGGAAGTACTGATCGAATGCGACAACGGTTCCCACCTGATGAAACCCGCTATGTATGGAACAGTCCGGCTGTGCGACCGTAGCGCTGAAATGATCCGTATCCCGGATTCAGCCATCCTTCAGGAAGAAGAAAGTGCTTATGTACTGGTCTCGCTCGGAAACAACTGCTACCGAAAGCAAAAGGTCTCGACCTCTGTCAGCGAAGGAGGGAAGACGGTGATCCTTTCCGGCCTTGTTCCCGGTGATACCATTGTGACGACCGGAGCTTTTTATTTACTTGATGCCCGGTAACCAGTATGAAAAAGATAATTTATACTGCGATACATCGGCGTGGACTGATGTTCGTACTATTCCTGTTCCTGGCCGTAGTAGGATACTATTCATGGACAAAGCTGGCGATCGACGCTTATCCTGATATTGCCGATACCACCGTACAGGTAGTGACACAGGTGCCCGGCCTGGCTGCCGAAGAGATCGAGCAACAGATCAGTATCCCTATCGAAAGGGCCATGAACGGTATGCCGGGACTGAATGTGATGAGAAGTAAAAACACCTTCGGCCTCTCGACGGTCGTGTTGGTGTTCGACGACGGTATCGACGATTACTGGGCTCGTCAGCGGGTACAGGAACGTTTGGTTGATGTAGAACTTCCGTATGATGCGGTGCCTGGACTTAACCCGTTGACTTCTCCGACCGGTGAGATTTTCCGTTATGTACTGGAAAGCGACCAGTTGGATATACGCGAACTGACCGACCTGCATAAATGGGTCGTCATTCCCCGTCTGAAACAGGTGACAGGCGTGGCCGATGTCAGTAACTTCGGAGGTATCACCACCCAGTATCAGATAGAGGTGAACCCGCATAAGATGGAACAATATAATGTGACACTGGGAGATATCACCGAGAAGATTGAAAAGAATAACGTAAACGCCGGTGGCAGTATGTTGAGCCGTGGCGACCTGAGTTATGTGATCCGTGGTATTGGCCTGGTTAAAGACCTGAAAGATCTGGGACGTATCGTTATCAAGACCGAGAACGGAGTTCCTGTCTATCTCGACGATCTGGGAACCTTGAAATACGGGAATCTGGAACGTAAGGGCGTATTAGGTTTTTTCGATGGCGTGCGCGACTATTCCGATGGGGTAGAAGGTATTGTGCAGATGCTTCGCGGCGAGAACCCATCCCAGGTGCTGGAAGGAGTGCATCAGGCTGTGGACGAACTGAATAACGAGACCTTACCCGAAGGAACCCACCTGCATGTCTTTATGGATCGTACCAGTCTGGTAGATACGACTTTGCACACCGTATCCCATACTCTGTTAGAAGGAATGGTGCTGGTTGTATTGGTATTGATCCTGTTCCTTGGGAATTGGCGCGGTGCTTTGCTGGTAGCACTTACCATCCCGTTGTCGTTATTGATCGCTTTTATCCTGATGCAACTGACCGATATTCCGGCCAACCTGCTCTCACTGGGAGCTATTGATTTCGGTATTCTGGTGGACGGGGCGATCGTGATGATGGAAACCGTTCTGAAGAAACGAGAGCGACATCCGGACGAGGTGCTGACGGAGGACTCTATTTTGCGGCGTACCACAGAAGTAGCTCGCCCGATCTTCTTCTCTACATTAATTATTATCACCGCTTATCTTCCCTTGTTTGCTTTCGAACATATCGAAAAGAAGCTGTTTACCCCGATGGCTTACACTGTGGGTTATGCCTTGTTGGGTGCTTTGGCTGTCGCCTTGTTTCTGATACCGGGACTGGCTTTCTATGCCTATCGCAAGCCACGCAAGATCTATCATAACCACTGGTTGGAGAAGATGGGAGAGATCTATCATAAGCAGATCATTGCCTTATTGGATAAACCTAAGCGGGTATTGATGCCGTTACTTGTTATTCTTGTTGCTGCCGGTGTGTTAAGTTATACGGTAGGGAAAGACTTCCTGCCACCCCTTGACGAAGGAGCAATCTGGATACAGGTTCAGTTGCCGCCCGGTATTTCTATCGAGAAGTCGAAAGAGATGGGAGCCGAACTGCGCAAAGTAGTGAAACAATTCGATGAAGTCTCTTACGTAATGACCCAGGTAGGACGCGATGACGAGGGAGCCGAAGCCTTCTCTCTTTCCCATATCGAATGCGGGGTTGGCCTGAAACCGTACGATACCTGGAAGTTCGGTAAGACAAAAGCAGACCTGATCGAGGAAATGTCGGAGAAGCTTTCGGTCATGCCGGGCTATACCGTCAGTTTCTCACAGCCGATCATCGATATGGTTATGGACCAGATTGCCGGTGCACATAGTGACCTGGCCATCAAGGTCTATGGCGATGATATCACCGATACCCGCCATATCGCCGACAAGGTAGTGAATGTATTACGAACGATCCCGGGAGCCGCAGATGTCGCCATCGACCAGGAACCGCCGCTGCCCCAGTTACAAATCATCGCCGACCGTGACCGTATTGCGCAGTATGGTCTCAATTTCTCCGACGTCGCCGATATGATCGAGCTGGCTATCGGAGGAAAAGCTATCTCGCAGATCTTTGTCGGCAGTAAAAGTTACGATGTGATCTGCCGCTTCGACGATGCTAGCCGTAACTCGCCCGAAAGCATCGGTAACCTGCTGTTGACGAACGGAGCAGGGGCGAAGATACCCCTTTCTCAGGTGGCTGATGTGAAGATGACTACCGGTGCCAGTACTATCTCCCGTGAGATGAACAAGCGTCACCTGACGATCCATGTCAACCTTCGTGGTGTAGATCTGACCGAATTCCTGAATAAGGCGAACCGTCTGATCGATAAGGAGGTGAAGTATGATCACGACACCGTACACCTGCAATGGGCAGGACAGTTCGAGAACCAATATCGTGCCTATAACCGTCTGGCGGCTGTCGTTCCTCTAGCTTTGGGTATTATGTTGCTCTTGTTGTTTGCCGCCTGTGGAAAGTTCCGCCAGGCCGCCCTGATGATGTGTGTGGTACCATTGGCTCTTTTCGGCGGCATGCTGGCATTGAATGTCCGGGGAATGACGCTGAATGTATCTTCCGCTGTCGGTTTTATTGCGTTGATCGGTGTGGCTATCCAGAACGGTGTGATCATGATCTCCCATATCAATAACCTGCGTAGTCGTGACCGCGGTTTCAAGCAGTCTATCATTACAGGGGCTAAACACCGTTTCCGTCCGATCCTGATGACGGCGACGGTGGCTGTGCTCGGTTTGCTGCCGGCTTCTTTGAGCACCGGTATAGGTTCGGATGTGCAACGTCCGTTGGCAACCGTCATCGTGTATGGTCTGCTGTTTGCAACCGTTATCACCCTCTATGTGCTTCCTGCTTTGTATTATCTGGTAGAAAAGCATTATTTAGATGAAGATACGCTACCTGTTAAGCCGGAGGATACGACTGTTTAGGTAGGGAGAAAAGAATTAGAAAGTACTGATAAAAAGAATAATAGATATGCGACAATATATTACAATGTGCCTGCTTGCCGGAAGTTTGGCTGCTGGTGCTCAACAGATGGTCCCCCTCTCGTATCGTGGGTATATGCAGAAGGTGACGGAAGGTAACCTGGAGTACGCGGCCGAGCGCCTGAATGTGGATATGTCAGAAGCGCAGGTGGTTGCTTCAAAGGTGTTTAACGATCCCAACCTCTCTGTCTCTTATTTCAACAACGAGAATAACAGTCTGCAAATGGGAGAAGGGGTAGAAGTGGAGTTGAGTAAGACGTTCTCTTTCGGAAAGCGTGGGGCCAATATCGCCTTGGCCCGTAGCGAGAGCGAGCTTTCGAAGGCATTGCTTGCCGATTATTTCCGTAATCTGCGGGCGGATGCAACGGTCTCTTATCTGGAGGCCCTGAAGCAATATGAGTTATATAAGGTAAAGCAGAACGCTTACGAGAATATCCGCCAGCTTGCCGAGAGCGACAGTGTACGTTTTAAGTTGGGGAAGATCATGGAGATAGATGCCATACAAAGCCGTCTGGAAGCCGGTATCCTTAAAAATGAACTGTTACAGGCGGAAACCGATCTGCATAATGCCTTTTCCAACCTGAACCTGTTGACCGGCTCGGTAGCCCATGATACTTTATATGTGCCTGATGCCTCTTTGCATCTGTCACCTCGTGATTTCGTACTGGCCGACCTGATCTCTACCGCCTCGGAGAACCGTACCGACCTGGTGGCTGCTCTGAAAAATAAAGAAGTAGCCTCCCGCGCATTGAAAGCAACACGTCGTGAACGGAATACGGATGTCGATCTCTCTATCGCAGTGAGCAAGAATGCCCGGGTATATAATGAAGAGGCTCCGGCTCCTCCCTTTACCGGAGTCACGGCGGGCATTGCTATTCCTTTGAAGTTTTCGAACTTTAATAAGGGAGCTGTCCGTGCCGCCCGTTTCCGGGAACAACAGGCGGAGACACAATATCAGCAGGCCTTGTTGCAGGTACAAACCGAAGTGATGCAGGCTTACCGTAGTTATCAATCTTTGACGCAGCAGGTCGGCCATTACGAAAATGGCATGCTCCATGCTGCCCGTGAAGTGATAGACGGGAAGGTGTATAGCTATAATCGGGGAGAAGTTTCCCTTTTGGAAGTTCTGGATGCCCAGCGAACCTATGATGATGTACAGGCTCAATACATTGAAACACTGTTTAATTACAGTACCGCGCTTGTAGAGTTAGAGAAGAGTGCCGGGGTTTGGGATGTGGAGATGTAATAATTCTGAATTATATTTATCTTTGTGACCAAATAAGAGATACGCGTATGATATTTTACTTTTCAGGAACCGGTAACTCCCGTTGGGTAGCGAATGCGTTAAGCATTGCTTTGGGAGAGCCTGTAGTATCGATAGCAGATGAGTTAAAAACAGGTAAAGAGGAATTTGTCTGCCCGCTCAGGGAGGACGAGAAAGTACTGTTTGTTTACCCGGTGCATTCGTGGGGACCGGCCGTTCCTGTAACTCGCTTTATCTCTGGTCTGAAGCTGACCGGATACGATAAACAGCCGGTTTATTCCATCTCTACCTGTGGCGACGAATGTGGCTACACGGATGATATAATGCGGAAAGTACTGCGGAAGAAAGGTGTCATGCTAACCGATAGCTATTCAGTCATTATGCCGAATAATTATATCCTGTTGCCAGGCTTCGATGTAGACAATAAAGAGGTGGAACAAGAGAAACTGAAAGATGCACCTTCGGCTGTCAACGCTATCATTACCGCTATCCGCGAAGGTAAAAACGTTAATTTATACAAGAAAGGAAGCCTGCCCGGGCTGAAGAGCTACTGGATATATCCTCTTTTTACTAACTTTGCCATAGGGAAGAATTCCTTTCGGGTGACGGACGACTGTATTGCCTGTGGCTTGTGCGAACGAGTTTGTCCGACCGGAACGATCACGCTGACCGACGGGAAACCTGTCTGGTCTGATACCTGCGTACAATGTGTCGCTTGTATTCATCGTTGTCCGGTGCGTGCTATAGAGTATGGTAAGATCACCTTGAAGAAAGGAAGGTATCATCATCCCGATGTCAACAATAAAAAATAAACAACGTCAAATGAAGCAATTATTAATGATGGTTATGGCCATCTTTCTCCTGGCTAGTTGTCAGGAAACACCTAAAGGCTATGTGATAAACGGAGTCGTGGAGAATATACCGGATGGCGAAATCTATCTGAAATCATTCCGTAATAAAATGTTCTTCGATGTGGATACTGCCGAGATCAAGAACGGTAAGTTTACATTCAAAGGTGAAGTAGACCAGCCACTTCTGTATGGTCTGGCAACCGAGAATATGAATTATCCGGTACAGTTCTTTGTAGAGAATACCAATATGGATGTAACGATCGGGAATGACGGCGAGACAATTATCGTACAGAACTCTCCGGTGAATGCCATCTTCCAGGAAAACCAGAGTAAGGTTTTTGAAGAAGGTTTCGATATCGACAGCCTGATCAGCAAATACCCGGACTCTCCGGCAGCAGCTTTCTATCTGTATCGTTACTTCACCTATCAGTTGCCATTGGATCAGTTGAAAGCGACTCGTGCAAAGATCTCTCCGGCATTGGCTGATTGTCCTTATGTAATAGACCTGGACGGTATCATCAAACAACTGGAAAACGTACAAATCGGCAAGACGGCTCCCGAGTTCTCTTTGCCGGATACTGCCGGTGTTGCAGTTTCCCTGGCTGATTTCCGTGGTAAATATGTTTTACTGGACTTTTGGGCTTCCTGGTGTCCTCCTTGCCGTCGCGAAAATCCGAATGTCGTGAAAGCATTCCAGGATTATAAAGATAAGAACTTTACTATTCTGGGTATTTCTCTGGATAATAATAAAGATAAATGGTTGAAAGCAATCGCCGACGACAACCTGACCTGGACACATGTTTCCGACCTGAAGTATTGGGACTCAGAAATCCCCGCTTTATATGGCGTTCGTGGTATCCCATCCAATGTGTTGCTCGATCCCGACGGTGTGATTATAGCAAAGAATATTACCGGCGAAGAGTTACATAATAAATTGAAAGAAGTAATCAAATAGGCATGAAGCGAAATCTGCTTATATCCTTTTTTAATACAATTCTTCCTAATTGATTAAAACAAACGACTTTCTCCGGTTGTTCTAGTAGGGAAGCAAAATAGATTAAAAAAGGAGATGAAGATCGCAATTAGTGGTAATTCCGGTTTTATAGGACGGCACTTGACGGATTTCTTTTCTGACAGGGGAAACATTGTTGTCCCTTTGAAACATTCGATGTTTCGTCTCAAGACCGATGATAAATTGAAAGAAGCACTAACCGGATGTGATGTTGTAATCAATCTGGCCGGTACGACAATCAATCAACGTTGGACCAGTAAGGCTAAGCGTGAAATAAAGAACAGTCGTGTTTATACGACGCGGCGGTTGGTGTCGATCCTGAATGAGATGCCTGTTAAGCCTAAGTTATTTATTTCGGCTTCAGCAGTTGGTATTTATCCGGATAAAGGTATTTATTCGGAAACAAGTACGTCGGAAGGTACCGGTTTTCTGGCTGATGTCTGTATTCGATGGGAAGAGGAGGCGCAGAAGCTGTCGCGGGATATACGATTGGTCGTGGCCCGTTTGGGTGTAGTCTTGTCGAAGGACGGTGGGGCTCTGCCGAAGATGTTACTTCCGTTCCGCTTCTTTGTCGGTGGAAAGATCGCTTCCGGTAAACAGGGATTTTCGTGGATACATATAGAAGATGTATTAAATGCCATCCAGTTTATCATTGAACATGAGGATCTGTCAGGTGTCGTGAACCTGGTTTCTCCCCAACCGTTGACAAACCGGGCATTTACCCGTGCTACCGCTGACGTATTGCATCGTCCGGCGTGGCTGACTATCCCCGGAAAAGTGTTCCGCTATCTGTATGGGGAAGGAGAAGAACTTCTAACTAAAGGGCAGCAGGCTTATCCTGCCCGCCTGCTTTCTGCCGGCTATGTGTTCCGTTATTCGGATATACGGTTGGCTTTGTATAGTTTCCTGATGTGAAGTAGATAGTTTACGCATTGATAATAAATAAAAAAGCGATCCCTGGTTAACAGAGATCGCTTTTTTCACATAACAGTGTCTATTTATTTGTAACTATATCCAGCTTTCTTTTGTGCACTGTTGGCATTTTCTGCCGGAATCAAAGTGAACCCCCACTTATATTCCTGGTTTGCAGGTAATGTGTATTGAGGTTCGGGACGGGAATACCAGCTATCGTAACCGGCCAATCCCTCTTGTTTCAGGTCGACACATACCTCTACGAAATTACGTGGGGTGATATCGTTGATGTGTGTCTGGCGAGGTTTGTCGTACGGGCCGATATTCGGACGGTTGTTAATTTCTTCCTGCGTGAAGTTGTTCCATTGATACGGACGGTTGGTTGTCTTACCGGCATCAAAGTCTTCAACGGAGTTGCGCATTGCATTGAATTCCATTTCGTCGTCGGCTACGATCAACAGGTTTTTACCCTTACCCCCCAGTGTCATCCAACGGGTATCGCAATGGTGACCGTTTTCCTGCGGACGAACATAAGGGAAGTATTGATCTTCTGCTGTGCTCTTGTATTGTCCGATCATGTAACCGGCTTTACGATCCCAATAGTTTTCTAACGGACCGCGTCCGAAGTATTCCAGTTGGTTCATAGTGACCGGCAGGCGGAAACGTACACCGATACGGGGAACAACCATTTTATCACGTTCGCTTACCTTATCACGTCCTGGCGAGAACGTTGCTGTGGCGGTTGCTTCGGAGATACCGATCTTTACGCCATCCAGATGAGCAGGAGTGAAGTGGGTAGCCACATTCATAACACCGTCAGGGTAGATCTTATAAGTGATCAGGAACTGGTTACCGGCCGGTAATTTATAATCGACGTTTACAATAGCATTGCCGTCGACTATTTCAGCGGAGGCATTCGTTACATTGAAGTTACGGCTTGACAATTCCCATATTTCCAAACGTTTCGGGTCGCCGCTACCATAATCGTTATCGTTGGGTGCACGCCAGAAGTTCGGTTGGATACCGAAACCTTCGTTGAAGTATTCTGTTCCGCCCACTTTATAAGAAGTAACAACTCCCGCTTTCTTATCGAATACGAAGTTAACCCTGGAAGATGTAACTTTCACATTGTCTCCTTCTTCTGATACCGTAAGTTTAGGGCCACCGGCCTTATAAGCAACTTTATCTGCTTCGATCGGCAAACGGAACTGGTCCTGTGCGATATCGTAACCGGCAGGAACCAGACCTTCCTGTTTGGTTGATGTAACGACGAAGTTAACCAGATAATCCGTGCCAGCCTGTGGTTTCAGATCGGCTACGGGAATAGTTATCTCTTGTGAAGTCTGCGGAGCAAGATCAAGTGACACTTTATTGCTCTTGATTACTTTATTGTTCGCTTTCACTGTATAGGTAATCATATAATCCTTCAGATTAGTGAAGTAAAAGCGGTTAGTAATCTTGAATACACCATTGGCTGCATTTACAGCTTCGAAACCTATATTCTGGTGAGTAAACTTCACCTCTGCCATTGCCGGGTGTGGAGTACGATCCGGATTAACAAGACCGTTGCAAAGGAAGTTACCGTCGCTAGGCATGTCTACACCAAAGTCGCCACCATAAGCATAATAGTCTTTTCCGTTCTCGTCTTTAACAAGCAAACCCTGGTCTACCCAGTCCCAGATCCATCCGCCTTGCAGGTTCGGATATTTATAGATAGCTTGCCATTGTCCCCAAAGGTTACCCGTAGAGTTGCCCATAGCATGTGCATATTCGGAAGGAGCTACCGGACGGTCGCTACCTTCTTTTCCTATTTCTTCCAGCCATCCGGCACTCGGATATTGTGGTACATACATATCTGTATTCCATTCCCACAAAGCACGTTCGTAGTTTACGGGGCGGTTCATCAGTTCTTTATCTTTATTCTTAACATACAGGTAAGTCTGGTAGAAGTTGTAACCGTTTCCGGCTTCGTTACCCAGCGACCAGATAGTTACCGACGGATAGTTCTTGTTTCGTTCGTACATATTCATTGTACGGTCCATGTGCGGTAACAACCATTCCGGGTTATTACCCAGTGAGCCGCCTTTGCTCAGGCTATAATACATACCATGTGACTCCACATTCGCTTCATCATACACATATAAACCATATTCATCACAAAGTTCATAGAACTTACGGTCTTGCGGGTAGTGGCATAAGCGAACTGAGTTGATATTATGTTTTTTCATGATCTCGAAGTCCTTACGCATCAGTTCTTCCGTTACATAATGTCCGGTCAGTGGATTATGTTCGTGGATGTTTACGCCTTTGAACTTGATCGGTTGTCCGTTGAATAACAGGACAGTGTAAGGCTTACCGTTGCCGGCTATCTGATCGATCGGCTTGATTTCGATACGGCGGAAACCAACATTATAAGGAATAACTTCCGTTACTTTACCGTCTTCTTTTACTGTCATCAACAGTTTGTAAAGGTTCGGATGTTCGGCACTCCAAGTTGCGATGTCATTCAGGTCTTTTGCGAAAGAGACTGTTTTGATATCGTTGGCACCTACCCATAGCTTATTATCGGCTGTTGCAATAGATTGGCCTTTTGCATCCAGTAATTCGTAAGATACGGTAATGTCTTTTGCCTCTTTGGTGTGGTTCTTAATGTCCACAGCCAGCTTGAAAATACCGTTTTTATATGTATCGTCCAGTGTGGAGATCACGCGGAAGTCATTAACTGCCACCTTCGGTTGCGACCACAGGAATACATCGCGTTCAATACCGCTGATACGCCAGAAGTCCTGGCATTCCAGATAAGAGCCGGTACTCCATCTGAATATCTTCAGTGTGAGTACGTTTTTACCCGGTTGCAGATATTTATTGACCAGGAATTCTGCAGGGTTTTTAGAATCTTCGCTGTAACCGACTTCCTGGCCGTTCACATATACGTAAAGACCTGATTTGGCTCCGGCGATATGGAGATATACATCGCGTCCGTCCCAGCCCGCCGGCACTTCGAAGTCGCGGCGGTAAACACCTACCGGGGTCGTTTCCGGCAATAGCGGAGGTTGCGGATTACGTGGCTTGAACTCGTAACCGTGGTTTGTGTAGATAGCTGTGCCATGTCCCTGTACTTCCCAGTTGCCCGGTACAGTAATATCGTCCCATGATGCGGTGCTGGCAGAAGGATCTGTGATATTAGTGGGAAGGTCTTTATAAGAGTCTACATAGAAGAACTTCCATGTACCGTTCAATAATGAATAATACGGGCTTTTTTCAAAGCGGGAAGTGAGAGCTGTCGAACGGTCACCATATGTCATAAATGAGGTGCGTGGATGCTCTTTGTTTACGGCAACGACTTGAACGTCTTGCCAATAGGGCTTCGTGGTCTGGGGGGTAGTCGTACCGTCAGCCAGTACAGACCCCAATAAGAAGCAACTGAATGCTCCTGAGAGCACGGCTTTTTTGATAGAGTGTTTCATCTGTATTTATTTAGATTGGTATAGCTTAATAAAAGGGTATAACAAAAGTCCGTATGATAGCACGTATACTTTTGGTACACCCTTATGAATTTAGATACAGCTTATTTTGCTGCGTAGAAAGAATATCCTTCAGCCACCTGGCGGAATGCCAGAACACCGGCCTGATTCAGCTCAACGTTCATTTCCTTACCGTCGGGCAGGTACATAACGACTTCGTCATTGTCTTTGAACTTCAGTAATTTGGTTGTTTCGCCATCTGCTTCAACGCTCCAGCTCTTGTCTGTTTCATCGAATACCAGGTCAATTGCTTTTTCTTCACCTTCCTTCTGGATATGGTATCCGTCAGTTTTCGTTTCAACAGTGTAAACGCCCTCTTTACCTTCTATTGTTTTAACAGTACCTGCATCTGCAACAGGGTTGTTTCCACTCCAGAATTCGATGGAGTTAAGAACCAATACGTCGGCAAGCGCAGATATTTCGTAAACGGGAACAATCCAGAAAGCAATAAATACTAATTCGTTTACAAACTTACTGTCGATATTTCTATTCCAGTCCAAAAGCTTGTTTGTTAAACCGAACGATCCGATACAAGAGGAAAATAATACACTGCTGGCTAAAGTGGTCGCCACTAATAATGTTAATCCTTTTTTCTTCATGAATTATTGTAATTGATGTTAGTAGTTAATTGTGGGCGAAGATAGTAATTATTTCGGTATCCGCCAACCAGTTCATCCCTGTTTTCTACGGGTTTGGTAATCAGTTCCGGAAGGTTGAATGTCTTCGTGAAATCGAGGTAGAAATCAGGGTCTTCCTGGGGGAGAATGAAGGGTTTTCCGGCTGTGCCTGTCTGGCAGTTAAAGCTTGCTATATAAGGGTGTGCCCATAATCCGTCCAACCGTTTACTGCTGAAAACAAACCATTCTCCGGTGGATGACCAGGTGTGAAAACTTTCCACATTGTTACTGTTTACTTCCTCCATATTACGTATATTGTTTGTCGCTAGGTTGAGTAGATATAATTCACTTTCCGGATGCCAGATAGAGAAGTTCCCATAGTCGGAACAGGTAAACATCAGGAACTTTCCGTCTGGAGAAATACGAGGGAAAGAGATGCTTTTACCCGTTTCGGACGCATTGAATACACACTCGGGAGTACCGAAACTCTCATCTTCTACATGAAAAGGAATCCGGTACAGGTCGTAACGGATACTATCGAGCAGAGTTTTTTTGTCTATTGCTTTACTCCGGCAATAATACAACATATTTCCGGCAGGGTTCCAGGTCGGAAAGGTCTCCATCCACTTTTCTCCGTAGATGGCGCTATCCGTTATAAGTGAATTTGTTTCCGTATCCAGTATGACCAGATCCGACTCTGAATCGGATACTTCTACTGCTTTAGGACCGGTAGAGTGAAAGTACTGTTGAATTTCGTTGACGGAAAAGGCCAGGTATCTGCCTCCCGGATGCCAGGAAGCATAGGCTCCGGAGTTACCCGTTCCCGGTGCTTTGACTTCCGTCCTGTTTATAGTTCCTTTCCGATAAATCAAGGTGCCTCCCAGCTCTCCACGTATATGTATCATCATTGTCTCCGGAGAGTTCCGGCAGAAGGTATGGCAGTTCAGGCAACCTTTCTCTATGGATTGGTTTTCGATGAGGGGAGTTTCCTCGTAGGAGGTCAGGTCGCGCTGATAAATACCCATTTGGTTCCACAGTTCGTAGCCCGGATAGAGTAAGCGGTAGACGAGATAAGGGTCTATGGCTGAATGTGCAATTACATTGGTTATATCAGGATATTGAGTCCATTTACCGTTTTGGAGGATACATATCCGGATATAAAACGTATTGCCGGCTATTTGTTCAGTCAGTTCTTTCCATCTGTCGGGAGGGATAATTACGGATGACTGACTGTTCCGGAGTGTGATGTAAGCTTTGTCTTTGCTTCCTATTTCCGTGTAAAATTCTTCTCCGTCTTCCTGTATCCTGAAGTTGGGAGGAGCTATATTGGAAGGGAAGGTTACTCCGGTGTAATCGGGGAAGATGGAGACGGGTTTATCGGTCTGTACTTCAGGGGTTATGCGGGATTGAGTACAGCTGCATACTATGATTACTAGTAATAGGAGCAGTCTATTTGTCGATGATTTTGTTTCCATAAGGGCTGAGAAAGTTGAGGTAATACCAGTAGGTGTTGCCGAACTTGTTTTTTAGTTCTTGCATATCCTTTTTCTGATAAAGGAAATAATAAGTTTTAAATCTCTCTTCTGTGGCCGGGCTGATTTTGAAACCCAGTTTGTTGAAGGTTTCTTCATCTACTCCCAGGCGGTAGATGTAGAGTGCTTCCTCGTATATCCGGGGAAATTCCGGATAAGAGAAAGCCCATATTCTTTTCAGGTTTTCTGCAAAACGGATTAACTGGTTGCTGAGTAATAGATTGCTCATCAGATACTCGAATGCCATCCGGTTAGTAGAGTCTTTATCACATAAATAATTGAGCTCGGGGCCAATGTTCAGTATGTTGGCAAAACGTACTTTCTCTGTTTTATCGTAGGAGAGCGCTTTTAATCCGGGTAACTCTCCGGAAAAAAGATGTTTTTCTAATTCTTCTGCTTGTTTATGGTAGAAAAGAGAGTGTTTTAATTTTCGGATAAAACGCATGGCAACTTTCGGGCGGCGGTTGACGATGTTATAACAGATCAGGTTAGTTAGGTTCGGAGCTGTTTCGCCGAATACAACCATGGCTTCAAAGGCCCAGCGGTGCGCTTCGTTGATGTAACCGAGTTGCTCATATACATAATGTCCGTATTCCGTTTGGCGACTGTCGCTTTTCCAGGGCAGGTATAACGATTGTACTCCCATTGTTTGTGGAAAGTCGAACAGGTTGTATGCCATTTTACCGGTATGGTAAAGGGCGAGGTTATTGAAATACATGATCAGTTGGTTCTTGCCCCGGTATCGTCGGCAACAGTCTGCAACCTGTTCCCATTGCCCGGATTTGAGATGCATTTCTGCTTCAATAATCAGCCGTTCACGCATGCTGTATGAAAAAATAAAAAAGTAGAATGTTCCTCCGGCATAAACCAGTAAACTTAGGATAATGATGGAGGTACGGTATTTCTTCTTTATTATATAGAGAGTCACAGATAAGGCTGAGAGTGCTGGAACAAGTATAATGACAAGTGTAATAACCGGATACATCCATCCGCATATAAGATACAGTATGGAAATCGCCGGAATAAGCAATATAAGCTTTAACCGGTTGGATGTAATGGAACTTATACCCAGAAAAAACAACTGGCAAACTATCAGGCCGACCAGATGAGTCACCGGAAAGTCGACAGACAGATATTGGATCAGTAACCAGAGAGAAGGGAATAGGGAGAATAAAAACAGATCGTATTTTTTTGTTAGTCTATGGCAAATCGTGACGTTCAAAAGATAAGGGAGAGCGAGTAGTAATGCGAACCAGGCTTTTCCGATATGAGGCAGGTAAAAGAATTGTATACAGAAATCGGTCAGGTAATCGAGCGGTTGTCCCGGCGTGGAAAGATGGCTATTCAAATAGGTTTGGGTGAAAAGGAATAAATGGTGTTGTTCATGATAGTAAGGTATATAAAACATCGGTCCTTCCAATAAAAGGAAATAGATGAGAAAAAGTACACAGCAAATAATATATTGGATATATTTCATTTGTACAATCGGTTATTTAATCGAAGAAAAGAGGAGGGATGTTAAATATTCCCTCCTCTGACATATGTATTATAGATCTAAATAAACAAGATTACTTCGTAGGGTAACCCGGATTTTGTCCTAAGGCAGGGTTCAGATCGAGTTCAGCCTGTGGAACCGGGAACAAATAGTTATGATCTTCATATTTGCTGCCTGTCAGCTTGATGTTTTCTCCCTGATACAGGATACATACTTTTCCTTCATCTTTCGGGTCCGCATTAGCAGGGTCGTCTACCATTTTGTATTTCATCCCCAGGAACGGAGCATTCAAAACCTCTTTGGCAATACCCCAGCGACGGATATCCCATTTACGCTTGCTGCCTTCCAGTGCGAACTCTACGCGCCACTCGTTACGGATACGCTGGCGAAGGGCATCCTGGGTTCCGCAATAAGTGGGCTTGCTCGCATCAGAGTTTTGCAGATCCGGCATACCTACGCGGCGGCGTACCTGGTTAACGGCATCGAAAGCGGAAGCGTCCAGTCCTGTAATTTCGTTTTTCGCTTCAGCATAAGTAAGCAATACTTCTGCATAACGGATTACATGCCAGTCTTTACCCATGTTCCATCCATCCGATTGTGGGTCGATACTCGGGTCGAGCCATTTCTGTTGATAATATCCGGTAGCTGTTGCGTCATTATGTTGAGCTACACCTGTACTACCGCTCGATTTCAATGGAGCGGTCTTTACTGTTACATTATACATGGTTTCTCCGTCATGCAATACGCAAACTTCCAGACGCGGGTCGCGATGTTCGAACGGATTCGTTTCGTCATATAAAGAAGATTCGGAAATCGGAGCGCCATCGATACATTCGAATGCATCCACCAGGCTCTGTGTCGGGTTAATACCGCCCCATCCCAATGTAGGGAATGCTTCCCAACCAATGATATAACATTCGTCATCTTTTTTACCAGCTATGTTCTGTCTTACCAGGATTGCTTCCTTGCAAGCTTCCTGTTCTTCCCAGAATAATTTGGCATATTGTCCGGTATTTGCTGCATCAAACAGTTCATATTCGCCGGAATCCATCACTGCTTTAGCTGCATCGGCGGCTGAGTCGTAATGCTTGAAATAAAGAGCTGCACGTGCTTTCATTGCATTGGCAGCCCCTTTGGTTGCACGTCCGTAGTCGCCGCTACCCCATTGTGCCGGAAGATGGGCGATAGCATAATCGAAGTCTTCCATTATTTTGGCGTATACTTCTTCTGCGGGAGTACGTGTTATACTGCCCATATCGTGCAGGTCGAGCGTGCCTTCTACATACGGTACATCTCCAAACGTCTGTATCAAACCAAAATAGATATATCCGCGCATAAAGCGGGCTTCTCCTATGGTAGCCTCTTTATCCGCCTGATCATAATCGGGTATCAGGTCGATCTTTTCCAGTAGGACATTACATGAGCGTATTGCTTTATACTCGTCTGTCCACCCCATATCTCCCGGATCGTAAATGCCTTTTGAAACATTACCTGCGGCCCATTTGATACCGTGTACGGCATTGTCAGAATCGATATCGCCATCGATGTCACCGGTCCATTTTCCTGGTAGGATTTGTCTGTACACATCGGCAACAAACATTTTGGCATCATTCGGCGTTTTCCAATAGCTGCCGTCAGATAGTTCATCCTGCGGTATTCTATCCAGAAAATCACTGCATGAAGTAAAACCCAGAAGGCTTACTGCTGAAATAGCTATATAAATAAAACTCTTTTTCATATTTCTGATTGATAAACTGTTATTTAAAATCCAACTTTAAGACCTAATGAAATCTTTCTTACATTTGAGTAAAGACCACCGCGGGAATTACTTGGTGCAGATTCAGGGTCGAGGGTATCCATTCCGGTAATCGTAAACAGGTTTTCGCCGGTGATAAATACTTTTACACGTGTCAGGTTGATTTTACTCAGCAATGCCTTCGGTACATTGTAACCGAGTGTCAGGTTTTTCAGACGAACATAAGAAGCATCTTCCAGCCAGTATGAAGAGAACTGGTAGTTGATCTGGTCGGACATCGTAATACGCGGGTAAGAAGCATTGTGGTTGGTCGGAGTCCAACGATCCAGATGGCGTTCCAATACTTTACCACCGTTGAAGAATGCATAAGCCGCTTCACCATTCACATAAGCATCCACATCGAATGCACCTTGGAAGAATACCGACAGGTCGAAATCTTTGTAATATAAATTGACACCTAAGCCGGCTGTCCAGCTCGGAAACTCTTTACCGATAACAGTACGGTCGTTAGCCAGGTCGATCTTTCCGTCACCATTCAGGTCTTTGTATTTGATATCACCCAGTTGTTCTGTTCCGGTACGTTTCGGAAGGCTCTTTAATTCCTCTTCCGTATTGAAATAACCGTCGGCTACATATCCGTAGTAAGAACCGATAGGATGACCTTCCAGGTACCAGAAGTTATCTCTTCCGTCACCCGGATCCTTACCTTCTGTACCTTTTAAGTCTGTCAGTTCGTTATGTACATACGCCAGATTGAACATGATATCATATTTGAAATCTTTATTTATCACATTATTATGGAAGATACTCAGGTCGAAACCTTTATTCTCCACCTTTCCTGCGTTCTGACGTGGTGCGTCCATACCGAAGATACCCTGCACGGGCAGGTATAGCAACATGTCGTTAGTAGTCTTCTTGTAAGCAGCCAGTTCAAAACCTAGTCTGTTGTTCAGGAATGAAGCTTCGACAGCACCTTCCCAGCTGGTAACGGTTGCCCATTTCAGGTTTTTGTTTGCGTAGCGGCTTTCATAAGTTGTAGCATACAGATTATTGCCTAATATGTATTCCTGATATGCATACGAAGGTATAGTCAGATATACTTCTTCATCTTTAAGTTCTTCGTTACCGGTCTGTCCCCAACCGAGGCGTAACTTCAGGTTGCTCAACCAGCTGATATCTGCATTCTTCATAAACTCTTCTTCTGTGATTCTCCAACCGGCAGAGAAAGCAGGGAAGGCACCCCAGCGATTGTCGGAAGCAAAACGGGAAGAACCGTCAATACGAACGTTGGCTTCAAATAGATATTTGTCGGCAAAGCCGTACTGGGCACGGGCAAAGTATGAACGGTGAGCTACTTCGTATCTTTCTTCCTTGTTCGTTTGTGTAGAGGCATCTAGTGTACTTAATGATTCCTGCAATTCATTATTGCCACCTCCTTTACGTTCGGCTTCCAGTCTTTTATAAGTATGTTCGATTTGTTCGAAACCTCCCAATAAACCTAAGTCGTGTTTGCCCCAGGTTTCGTTATAGTTTATTAATACCTGCGTAGTGTACCAGTTCCACCAAGTCTGTTTTTCGTAAGCCTCGCGGAGACCTGTTGTTGCTTCGTTTTTAAGACCGTAATTTACCTGAGCCTTAAATCCTTCTTCACTTCTTTCATCATTACGAACAGAGAATAAGGCTTTAGCGGTCAGATTCGGTAGGACATTTACCTGAGCATACACAGTTCCGTTTACCTGTTGGTTCATGTCTCTTCTAAAACCGTCGCGTCCCAATAATGCAACCGGGTTATCTTTACCGTGGTACAGGAAAGTCCCTTCTTCATTGCGTATGCCTTCTATCGGAGTGGCGCGGTTTGTAAACTGGGTCATACCGGAAACACGATTCCAGCTATCCATCAAAGTACCTCTGTAACCGGATAAATTCAAACCGGCAGAGAACCATTTATTGATTTGTGAGTCGATGCTGGTACGTGCGTTGAAACGTTTGTAGTTGTTTGCATCGATCATACCATTTTGCTGGGTGTAACCGATTGACGCACTATAACTTGTTTTTTCCGAACCACCACTGATTCCAAGGTGATGCATCGTTTCGATGGCATTCTTATTCATTGTCTCTTTATACCAGTCAGTGTTCGGATGTCCGTAAGGATCCGATCCGTTACGATACAATTCGATGTCTTGTTCTGTGAAACGAAGCGGGTTGTTCGGGTTGTCGTTTAATGTAGCTTCATTATATAACATGGCAAAATCGGCAGATCCCAGAAACTTCGGACGCATAGTAGGTGTAGACCAACCTACGCTACCGGAATAGTTGACACTGGCTTTTTCTCCTTTTTTACCTTTCTTGGTCGTGATCAGGATAACACCGTTAGCAGCCTGCACACCATAGATGGCAGCTGAAGAGGCATCTTTCAAAACATTCAGGCTTTCGATGTCGGATGGGTCGATCGTGTTCATACTACCCGGTACACCGTCTACGATAACCAGCGGACTAGCTGCATTTACAGAGTTTTTGCCACGAATAGTAATGCTACCTGTCTGTTCACCAGGCTTTCCGGTGCTTTGGATGGCAGTAACACCCGGCATTTGTCCGGCCAGGGCTGCTGACACACTCGATACTGGGCGGGATTCTATGGCTTCTGCTTTTACAGTAGCAACCGAACCAGTCAGGTTGGCTTTTTTCTGGACACCGTAACCAACAACTATGACTTCATCGAGAGCCTGTGAATCTTCTGTTAGTGTGATTTTTCCTTTGGCTGCTTCAGAGGCTTTAATCTCTACGGTTTTAAACCCAATACTACTGATTACCAAGATGTCATTAGGATTGGCCTCCAGTGTGAATTTTCCATCCAGATCGGTCACTGTGCCGTTGGTTGTTCCTTTAATGACCACATTCGCTCCGATTAGTGGCTCGTTCATTCCACCGTCGAAAACGATTCCGCTTATGGCTTTTTTCTGTTGGGTAATAGATACTTCTGCTGTAGTGGCATACAGGGAAGATGTGGTTACTGAAACAGGAAAAGCAAGTGCGATTAAAAGCAAAGAGAATTGATTTTGCTTTAAAATAGACCTGTAATTCATGTGCTTTTTGATTGATAATTAATACTAGTGTTGTTGTTAACATAGTCCTAGCAGAACTCAGGCTTAATCATAATTAGTAATCGTCAGTACCTTAATGCGTTAATTGGGATTGGTTAAGAATACAAGAAAATGAATTAACTTTATCAAGTAATTAATAATTAACAAATGTAGCTGTACGGGTTGTGTTTAGTTATGTATTTTAATATATTTATGCATTGATAATAAAAAATATACTATATTTGCAGTGTCGTTTTTAAATAGTTCTGCTAGAACGATGTTATCCCTGCTTTCTCCCTCCTTTAATAAATTCTTCAATTTATTTCTACCCTATAGATTACTTTGGTGAAAATGGATAAATTATCATTTTGTTTTCTTAGATTTGTCGGATATAATATAATCCAATTGTATATGCGATGTGAATCTTACCGAATATTGATATCGTTTTGTTTGTTGTTTTGGGGATTGTTTATTTCTGCCCAGATGCCCGTCCGGTTAAATGAACGTCCAATTAGCCTGAGTACTTCATCGGGAAAGATCAATGGAAAGATGATAATTCCGGGAACGGCAACTTTTCCGTTGGTTTTGATTATTGCAGGTTCAGGACCAACCGATATGGATGGTAATTCGGCTGTGGCTGGTATGAAGAATAATTCGTTGAAATACCTGGCTGAAGAGTTGGGTAGGAGAGGTATTGGCTCCCTGCGTTTTGATAAACGAGGTATTGCATCCAGCGCAGGTGCCGGGAAAGATGAGTATTCCATGCGTTTTGAAGACGGTATAAAAGATGTACGCGAATGGATTGATCTTTTATCCCGCGATCGTCGTTTGAATGGTATCTATATAGCCGGTCATAGTGAGGGAGCGCTCGTAGGGATGCTTGCCAGCCAGGATAATCCGAAGGTGAAAGGATATATTTCGCTGGCAGGAGCGGGGCGGCCTATGTCGGATCTGCTGGAAGAGCAGATGGCTGGGCAACCTGAAGTGATACGGAAAATGGTGATATCTATCAACGACTCCCTGAAAGCAGGTAAGCTGGTTCCGAGTGTGCCGCTGGGATTGCAGGCTTTATTTCGTTCTTCTGTTCAGCCATATCTGATCTCTTGCTATAAATACGATCCGCAGAAAGAGATAAAGAAACTGACTGTTCCTGTCCTGTTGTTACAGGGAAAAACAGATATACAGGTCTCTGTAAAAGATGCAGAATTATTAAAACAAGCATTACCTTCTGCCGAAATTAATTTGATAGATGGTATGAACCATGTATTAAAGGATTGTGCAACGACAGACCGTCAGGCTCAGATGGCTGTTTACAACGATCCTGACCTTCCTGTCAATGAGAACTTGCTCTTATTCATTGAAAAGTTTGTGAAGAAGCCCTGAACAATTGTATCTTTGTACCTGTAAATAGAAATAAATATGATTTCAGTTGAAGGACTAACAGTTGAATTTGGTGGTTTTACGCTTTTTGATGACGTATCGTTTGTAGTAAATAAGAAAGATCGTATCGCACTGGTCGGAAAGAACGGTGCAGGAAAATCTACGATGTTGAAGATATTTGCAGGTTTGCAATCTCCGACATCCGGTACGGTCAGTGTACCTAAAGAGACAACGATCGGCTATTTACCACAGCAGATGCAGCTGACGGATGCACATACCGTCAGGGAAGAAGCCGAGTTGGCTTTCGGACATATCCGGGAAATGGAAAAGCAGATCGAACGTCTGAACCTGGAACTGGCTGAACGTACCGATTATGAAACGGAATCTTACCAGAAACTGATAGATAAAGTGACACATCTTTCCGAACATTTTCAGATGATGGGAGGAAACAATTATCATGCGGAACTGGAACGTACGTTAATCGGATTAGGATTCAAACGTACTGACTTCGACCGTTCGACATCTGAATTCAGCGGTGGTTGGCGTATGCGTATCGAGTTGGCAAAGTTGTTGCTTCGCCGGCCGGATGTGTTATTGCTCGATGAGCCTACTAACCACCTGGATATTGAATCAATCCAATGGTTGGAGAACTTTATTGCTACCCGTGCCAATGCGGTGATTCTGGTTTCTCACGACCGTGCTTTTATCGATAATACGACTTTCCGGACGATTGAAATCGAACTGGGAAGTATATATGATTATAAAGTCAAATATTCCGAATACGTGGAGCTCCGTAAGGAACGCCGCGAACAACAACTTCGTGCTTTCGAGAACCAGCAGAAGAAACTGGCCGATACGGAGGCATTCATCGAACGGTTCCGTTATAAAGCCACCAAGTCTGTGCAGGTACAATCACGTATCAAACAGTTGGAAAAGGTAGAGCGCATCGAGGTGGACGAAGTGGATAGTGCTATGTTGAGCCTGAAGTTTCCTCCGGCTCCCCGCTCCGGCTCTTATCCGGTAATTATGGAGGATGTGGCAAAAAGTTATGGTGACCATCTGATCTTTCAAAATGTTACTCTAACGATCAATCGTGGTGATAAAGTGGCTTTTGTGGGGAAGAACGGGGAAGGTAAGTCAACCCTTGTTAAATGTATTATGGATCAGATAGATTACGAAGGTAAACTTCAACTGGGACATAATGTGAAAATCGGTTACTTTGCACAAAATCAGGCACAGTTGCTTGATGATAACCTCACTGTATTCGATACAATCGACTATGTGGCAGAGGGTGATATACGAACAAAAATACGTGATATACTAGGTGCTTTTATGTTTGGTGGTGAGGCCTCCGACAAAAAGGTGAAAGTTTTATCCGGTGGTGAGCGGAGTCGCTTGGCAATGATCCGGTTGCTGCTGGAGCCTGTAAACCTGTTGATTCTCGATGAGCCTACGAACCATTTGGATATGCGTTCGAAAGATGTATTGAAAGATGCTTTGCGTGAGTTCGACGGAACGGTGATCGTGGTTTCTCATGACCGTGAATTTCTGGATGGACTGGTAGATAAAGTTTATGAATTCGGTAATCAGCGTGTGATTGAACATCTGGGCGGTATTTATGAATTCCTGGAAAGGAAAAAGATGGATAGTCTGCGCGAACTGGAGCGTACTGTTCAGTCTGCATCTTCTTCAGGTGAAACGGAAGATCAGTCTACTCAGAATAAATTATCGTATGAAGCTCGTAAAGAACAAAGCAAGGCGATTAAAAAAGTAGAAAAGTCAGTGGCTGAAGCTGAGAAGAAAATAACAGGACTTGAAACTTCAATAGCAGAAATCGAAGCCAAACTGGCTACACCGGAAGGTGCTTCCGATACCTCTTTATACAGCGATTACTCTTCTTTGAAAAAAGAACTGTCAGATACCATGGATACATGGACAGAACTGACCATAGAGTTGGAAGAATTAAACGAAAAAGCATCCCGGTAATCCGGAGATAAATAACAAACGCCTAATTTATTATAGACAAATATTATGTTAACTCAAATTATTAATGGTCGTATCCTGACACCACAGGGCTGGATGAAAGATGGTTCTGTATTGATCAGTGATAATAAGATCCTGGAAGTGACGAACTGTGACCTGGCCATAGTCGGTGCGAATTTAATTGACGCCAAGGGAATGTATATCGTTCCGGGCGGTGTGGAAATCCATGTTCATGGCGGTGGTGGACGTGACTTTATGGAAGGAACGGAAGAGGCATTCCGGGCTGCAGTCGCCACTCACATGCAACACGGTACTACAAGTATTTTCCCCACATTATCTTCTTCGACAATCCCGATGATTCGTGAAGCGGCAGCTACTACGGAAAAATTGATGGCGGAAAAAGATAGTCCTGTTCTGGGGTTACATTTGGAAGGTCATTATTTCAATATGAAAATGGCCGGCGGTCAGCTTCCGGAAAATATCAAGAATCCTGATCCGGAAGAATATATTCCGTTGTTGGAAGAAACCAACTGTATCAAACGTTGGGATGCAGCTCCGGAATTGCCTGGTGCTATGCAGTTTGGTAAATATATTACATCTAAAGGTGTATTGGCATCTGTCGGTCATACACAGGCCGAATACGAAGATATCCAGACTGCTTATGAGGCTGGTTATACTCATGCTACACATTTCTACAATGCAATGCCCGGTTTTCACAAACGGCGTGAATACAAATATGAAGGTACGGTTGAAAGTATCTATTTGATAGATGATATGACTGTTGAGGTTGTAGCCGACGGTATCCATGTTCCTCCTACAATTCTTCGTCTGGTATATAAGGTGAAGGGTGTAGAACGTACATGTTTGATCACTGATGCATTGGCTTGTGCCGCCAGTGACAGTCAGGTAGCTTTCGATCCTCGTGTGATTATCGAAGACGGAGTGTGTAAGTTGGCCGACCGTTCAGCTTTAGCTGGTAGTGTCGCTACCATGGACCGCCTGATCCGTACTGTTGTGCAGAAGGCTGAAATACCTCTGGAAGATGCTGTTCGTATGGCTTCTGAAACACCGGCCCGTATAATGGGTGTTTACGATCGTAAGGGGTCTTTACAACGTGGCAAGGATGCAGATATTATGGTCTTGGACAAAGATCTCAATGTAAGAGCTGTCTGGGCTATGGGGAAATTGGTGGAAGGCACTAATAAATTGTTTTAACGGGTAGAACAGGAATAGAAATATAGTAGAAGTTATGTTAACACAAATAATAAACGGACAGATACTCACACCACAGGGATGGCTGAAAGATGGTTCTGTCCTGATCAGCGATGGTAGAATACTGGAAGTCACGAACAGCGACTTGGCTGTGATCGGTGCTACTATAATCGATGCCAAAGGTATGTATATCATTCCTGGTTTCGTGGCAATGAATATACATGGTGGCGGTGGTTATGATTTTAAAGAATGTACGAAAGAAGCTTTCCACGGGGCAGTGAACGCCCACATGAAATATGGTGCAACTTCTATTTTCCCGACATTGTCTCCGCTCCCAATGACAGAAGTTCAGAAAGCTGTAGCCTTATGCGAAGGCGTAATGGCTGAAAAAAACAGTCCTGTTATGGGATTACAACTGGAAGGACCGTATCTGAATCCGAAGATGGCAGGTAGCTTATTGACGGATGCATTGAAAAATCCGGACCCGGATGAATATAAATCGTTACTGGAAAGTACGACTTGTATTAAACGTTGGGATGCGAGTCCTGAATTGCCGGGGGCATTGGATTTTGCCCGTTATGTCCGTTCAAAAGGTCTTTTGGCTGCCGTCTCTCATACGGAAGCTGAATTTGACGATATTAAAGCGGCTTATGAAGCGGGCTTCACTCATGCGGCTCATTTCTATAATGCGATGCCAGGTTTCCATAAGCGTCGTGAATATAAATATGAAGGAACGGTAGAAAGCGTATTTCTGGAAGATGATATGACGGTAGAAGTGATAGCCGATGGTCGGCACTTGCCTTCAACGATCCTGCGTCTTGTTTATAAGCTGAAAGGTGTGGAACGTACTTGTTTGTCTACTGATGCATTGGCTTATGCTGCCAATGGTGGAAAACCAGTCGACGATCCCCGTATTATCATAGAAGACGGCGTTTGTAAGTTGGCCGACCATTCTTCATTGGTAGGAAGTATTGCCACGATGGATGTGCTGGTTCGTACGATGGCTCAGAAAGCCGGAGTACCTTTGGCTGACGCAGTCCGTATGGCTTCCGAAACCCCGGCCCGCCTGATGGGTGTAGACGATCGCAAGGGTTCTTTGCAACGTGGTAAAGATGCCGATATCGTTATTCTGGACCGTAAGTTGAATGTCCGCTCTGTTTGGTCGATGGGACATTTGGTGGAAGGAACGAATACATTGGCGTAGTACCGATTTATAGGTAAATAGATATTTTTGATGGGATTCTTTAATCATTAATTGTTTGAGAATTGTTATATTTGTAGTTCAAGTAAAAAAGTTGTACTAAATCGTAATTAAACATGAAGACGAACCTTAGTTCTCAAATTACCCTGACGCGTATACCGCTCAGGTATTACCGTCCGGAAAACGCTTACGAGCAATCAGTTTTGACTCGTTTTGAAAAGATTCCGACAAACATCTATGAATCGGCAAATGAAGGTTCTTTCGCGATCGCAAAGGAACTGGCATCACAAATACGCAAGAAGCAGGATGCCGGCGAGCAGTTTGTTCTGGCCTTGTCCGGTGGACGCTCTCCTCAGAGTGTCTTTAAAGAATTAATACGTTTGCATAAGGAGGAGCAATTGAGCTTCCGTAATGTGATTGTATTTAACGTATATGAGTTCTATCCTTTGAGTGCATCGACGAACAGTAATCTGACTTACCTGAAGGAATCGTTCCTCGATCAAGTGGATATCGATCCGAAAAATGTTTATTCGCCGGACGGTTCCATCCCTAAAGATGACATCTTTGAGTTTTGCAGACAATATGAACAACAGATCCAGGTTGTAGGCGGTATCGATTATATCCTGCTGGGTGTCGGTCATGCAAGTAATATCGGTTTCAATGGTCCGGGTTCTTCTGCAAATGTAGGAACTCGTTTGGTGTTGCTGGATAACGATGCCCGTAAGGAAGCAGCCAGAACATTCAAGTCTATCGAGAATGTTCCTGCCAGCGTAATCACCATGGGTATTTCTACTATCTTGCGTGCTAAGAATGTTATATTAATGGCTTGGGGTGAAGATAAAGCCCGTATAATTGCTAATACAGTCGAAGGTAAGGTTAGCGAAGCGGTTCCATCTACTTATTTACAGAATCATATGAATGTAAAGGTAGTTATCGACCTGTCTGCTGCTTACGAACTGACAAGAATCAGCCATCCCTGGTTGGTTACGAACTGCGATTGGGATAACAAATTGATCCGTCGTGCTATCGTTTGGCTGTGCCAGTTGACTGGTAAACCGATCCTGAAGCTGACTAATAAAGATTATAGCGAACATGGTCTGGGTGAACTGTTGGCATTATATGGCTCTGCTTATAATGTAAACATCAAGATATTTAATGATATCCAGCACACAATTACCGGTTGGCCCGGTGGTAAGCCGAATGCAGACGATACTAATCGTCCGGAACGTGCTACTCCGTATCCGAAGAAGGTGATCGTGTTCAGTCCGCATCCCGATGACGACGTGATCTCTATGGGTGGTACGTTGCGCCGTTTGTGCGACCAGCACCACGATGTACATGTCGCTTATGAAACATCCGGAAATATTGCCGTAGGCGATGACGAAGTAATCCGCTATTGCGAATACTTGCGTGATGTTTGCGATAAATATTCTCCTAATGATACAGCGGTTAAGGATAAAGCAGAAGAGATCATCAAATACCTGCGTTTCGAAAAGGTAGAAAATGGCGAACCTGAAAAGAAAGACGTTTTGTTTATGAAAGGTACTATCCGTCGTGAAGAAGCTCGTCATGGTTGCCGCTATTCAGGAGTGAAGGATGAAAACGTTCATTTCCTGGATCTGCCGTTCTACGAAACAGGTCTTGTTAAGAAGAACGATCTGGGTGAAGCCGACGTAGCTATCGTAAAGAAACTGTTGCAGGAAATCCAACCGGACCAGATGTTTGTTGCCGGTGACCTGGCTGACCCGCACGGAACACATAAGGTTTGTCTGGATGCGGTATTGGCTGCTATCGACGAACTGAAAGACGAAGAATGGCTGAAACATTGCCGCGTTTGGATGTATCGCGGAGCATGGGCGGAATGGGAAATGGACCACATCGAAATGGCAGTTCCTATCAGTCCGGAAGAATTACGCTTCAAACGTAATGCGATCCTGAAACACCAGTCACAGGCAGAAAGCGCACCGTTCCTGGGTGACGACGAACGTTTGTTCTGGCAACGTGCTGAAGATCGTAACCGTGCTACAGCTGAATTGTACAAGGAACTGGGGCTGGCTTCTTATGAAGCAATCGAAGCATTCGTACAGTATATGATTCCGTTTGAGAAATAAGAATAGTATTCTAAAAATAGAGAAGGTATCCTGAAAAGGATACCTTCTTTTTTAATTAATAGGTTGTACCCTGGAAAATGTTTGATTGAGAGTATGGGATCAAGGTTCCGACCATAGTCAAGTTTCTTCCTGAGAAGTTCGGGTCTACTGTAACAGTGGCCCGGTTACTACCGTTCATAAGAACCAGATTGACGGTGGCGGAGATGAAGATACCCTGTACGCTCATGGACAGGTAAACGTTACCGTCTTTATCCTGTTTGCTCTGTATATTAGATGCGCTACCTTGTACGGTAACACCACCTAAACCATTAGGACCTGGATACGGAGAGTTGGAAGCGATCTGAACCATTGCCTGTCCGTCGTTCAAAGAGACGAAGTTTGTGTTAGAGTTCACATAGTAAACCATTCCGTTCATTGGTTGTACGGAGTTAGCTTCCAATACAAAAGACTGGTCAGTGATAGCTTGCAGGGCTGTGTTGAATTCCTGTTCGTCCATGACGGCATCTCTTGCTTCTCTAGCTTCTTTCTTTTCTTTTCTTTCTAACTTTTTCTCTGCTTTTTCTGCGGCTTTACTCTGAGCCTGTACATGTGTCATTCCCCCCATAACTAGAGTGAAAACGACGATAAAAGATACAATTCTTTTCATACGATTTAGTTTAAAACGTTTTCAAAATGTAATAAAAAAACAAGCAAAGGGTAAAAAGGTTTCTGGTAAATAAGCGAATACATATACTATAACATTCTATCAGAGTTATTTGGTTAATCCTCATATTTATTAAAGAAACTTTTATATAATAGCCGGTTAGGAGGCTTGTCGGCTAGGTATTCAGCAAATTATCCAGTACTTTTGTAGGTATGTTGAAGTTAAAAACGAGAAGATATGAAGATAGATGTTTGTTTCTCGCCGGCCTTGTACCCGGTATATCATAACCCGGAAGCGATTGTCGTAGTAGTGGATGTGTTTCGTGCAACGACGACGATGGCGGCTGCTTTTAAGAGCGGAGTATGCAGTATCCGCCCGGTGGCAACCGTGGAAGAAGCGAAGGAATATAAGGAAAAAGGCTGGCTGGTAGGAGCTGAGCGTAATGTGAAGCGTTGTGATTTTGCGGACTTCGGTAACTCACCGTTCGACTATACTCCGGAGATGGTTTCAGGCAAAGATATCATCTTTACAACAACGAATGGAACGCGGGCTATCACGATTGCCCGATCGGCATACCGTGTTGTAACGGGCGCTTTTGTTAATCTGCAAGCGGTGGCTGACTATTGTCTGTTTCATGGGCGTGATGTTGTGGTTTTGTGTTCCGGATGGCAGGATAAAGTGAATATAGAAGATACCCTGTTCGGTGGTGCTTTGGTAGATGCCCTCACTTTTACAGGCAAATACGAACCGGCCTCTGATGCCGCAATCATTGCCCGCGATATGTGGATGAATAATAAAGAGGACCTGATTGCTTATCTCGATCCGACCGACCATATGGCCCGCCTGAAAGCAAACGATCTGGCTGATTCAGTACCTTACTGCCTGACACCGGATAGTGCAATTGTTGTGCCGGAATTGGTGATAGAAGGGGATACCTTGGTTTTGAGAAGAGTGGTTACGATTTAAATAAATAGAGGAAAAACAGAAAGGAATGGCAACGATAAATAAAATACGTTTCGGAGTAGTCGGAACGAACTTTATAACAGACTGGGTGATTGCCGGTGCACGGGAGGATGAGCGTTTTGAATTGGTGGCAGTCTATTCGCGTACCCAGGAAACGGCGGATGCTTTTGCCGCCAAACATCAGATACCTTATACATTTACATCTTTGGAGGAAATGGCGCAGAGTCCATTGATCGATGCGGTATATATTGCATCACCCAATTTTCTGCATGCTTCACAGAGTATCCTGTGTATGAAACATGGCAAACATGTATTATGTGAGAAGCCTTTTGCCTCCAATGCGAGAGAGGTAAAGGAGATGATTGCCGCTTCCCAGGAGTACAACGTGACGCTGATGGAGGCAATGAAACCCACGCTAACCCCAAACTTCCGGGCCGTACGTGAGAATATACATAAGCTGGGGACGATACGCCGTTATTTCTCTTGCTATTGCCAGTATTCATCGCGTTATGATAAGTTCAGGGAAGGTATAGTATTGAACGCTTTTAAGCCGGAGTTGTCGAACGGTGCGATGATGGATATTGGTATTTATACGTTGTACCCGATGGTCGTACTGTTCGGTCGCCCGCAAAAGGTGGAGGCGACAGGTGTAGTCCTTTCTTCAGGGGCAGACGGGCAAGGGGCAGTTAATTTCGTGTATGAAGGGATGAATGCAACTATCCTTTATTCAAAGATCGCTAACTCCTATCTGCCTACGGAGATACAGGGTGAGGATGGAAATATCAATCTGGATCGTATAAATATAATAGGAAAGGTTACTTATACCCCTCGTATTCCGGCGGGTGCAGGAAAGACTGCTGTTTCTGAGCCGATAGATATAAGTGCAGTGACAGATAAGAATGAATATTATTATGAGGTGGCAGAGTTTTTGGATCTTATACAGGCCGGAAAACGTGAGTCGTCTATTAATAGCCATGAGAATTCATTGATTACCCTGGAGATTATCGACGAGATACGGAGGCAGTTGGGAGTTGTTTATCCGGCGGATAAGTAGTGGAGGGGGATTCACTATTTGACAGAATTGAATGTTACTTTTCTCTTGAAAGAAAAGTAACCAAAAGTTCAAGGCTG
>OGPA01000283.1_pt1 | contig 57410 bp, 47 predicted proteins | sample 1552841 | NCBI WGS metagenome assembly OGPA01 (sample SAMEA2579916, study PRJEB22360) | human gut metagenome
AAGTCTGGGCTTTGCGCATAAAAAAGGTTGTGCCAGCATTTTGACACAACCTCTTTCTTATATTCTCGTAATTACAGAACTTCTTTAAAATTAGAAGTTTCCTACATTTGCTTTATCCCACCAAACACGAGTACCACCGATATCGCCGGTAAACTTCGAGCTTGAATTTTCCTGATTAAGCACCTGGATACCTTTCTGCAACTCATCATTGTTCGTATTGATTTCCACTTCCGAATAGATCAGGCGACGGATCTGTTCGTCTGTATCGATCGTACCGTCGCTGCTATTTACGCGGTTCGGGAATAGCTTAGGATAACCCGTACGACGATATTCAGCCCATGCTTCCGTTGACAATGGGAAGTTAGCAATCCATTTCTGGGTAATGATGCGTTGTAACTTTTGTTCGTTGCTAGCACCTTCATCCCATTTCACAGGAACGGTATTCATAGCCTTGATACTATTTTGAGCATCCACCGGATCTACAAAATCAGCGGGGAGAGTCGTTCCGTTAATATAAGCATCGATTTCTTCGTCGGAAATAGAAGTCACGCCTGCATAAACACCTTTATACTTCAATTCGTTCTTAATAGAAAGACGGATACCTTCTTCATACAAATCCTTAGCGCTACCACCCATATTCCAGCCACGCAAAGCACCTTCTGCACGCAGGAAGTAAGATTCGGCAGCCTTCATTACCGGCATCGGAGTTGAATAGGTACACACTATATTGGAGAAGTTACCCCACTGGTTCGGTTTATTCGGCAGATTACAGCCACCACGAATACCCAGATACTTAGAGTCTTTAGCGACAACTACATTGTCACCTACTTTGACATCATTTGTATTCTTCGTAATATAAAGAGCAATACGCGGGTCGTTATAACCTTCCAGGATTGTCACCAGGTTTGCATTCACGCCACAGTCACCCCATTCGAACATACGGGTCAATTCGTTGCTCAGACCTTGGTCGATCAGGATATCCTTATCGGCAGAAGTTAATACACCTCCGGAAACAGCTTCTTCAGCTTTCTGTTTAGCCAGGCCCGGATTAGCTTTTACAATACGCATTGCCAAACGTAATTTGAATTGATTGGCTACTTTCACCCACAACTCACGATTTCCCTGACACCAGTAATCAAACTGCTGCATATTGGCTACATCAGACGTTCCATTCTTAAAGCCGGTTATAGCTTCATCCAGTAACGCAAACATCGCATTATAAATGCTTTCCTGCGAGTCATAATAGAAAGATACATCGTTTCCATCCAGTACAGACTGATAAGCGACCGGTCCGTAAGTATCTGTCATTGTAGACAAGGCATACACCTGAACCACACGCATGATCGCTGCATAATCAACAAGACCTTTCTCATCGCACGTCTTGATCAAACGACGTGTATTATTGAATATATGCAGGTTGAAGTTTTCATACATACCACCGCAAAAGCCACGGTTCAGTTTATAGTCGACGTTACCGTTACCGCCAAAGTTATGCGGAGTCATGAAATAACCACTGAACAAGTCTGTGCTCAGGTTAGTCCAGAACTGGAACATATTCTGCTGAGGAGCATAGACGTAAGTGATCGGCTCTACAAACTGAGACTCAAACGGCAAATTGTCAGGGTCTACTTCATATTTATTCGTATTCAGTTCTCCAAAATTATCGGTACAGCCTGTCATCATAGAACCTGCAGCCAATGTAAGAGCTGAAGCGACAGTATATGTCAAAAATTTATTTATCTTCATAGGAACTAAGATTTAGAAATTAAGTTTTAAATTAAGACCAAAACTACGGGATGTAGGCAATGAGAACATATCGAATCCCTGCCATCCATTATTGGTAGAAGCAGAAACTTCCGGATCCATCGGAGCATCTTTATAGAAGAAGAACAAGTTGCGTCCGATCAGGGAAGCATTCAGGTTCTTACCAGCACCAAACAAGTTGCGGAATGTATAACCGAATGACAATTCACGTAAACGAACATTGGTTGCATCATAAATATACAAACCATTTGCATACTGTGAGTTGAAGTTTGTTGCACCGGTAGTAGAATAGAACTTCTGCGGATCAAAAGTTACACCTTCAAATACAACCTGTCCTGCATCACGAGCAGCAGCCGAACGTTCTGAAACACCCCAGCCGTCTAATGTAGCTTCCGTCATCGACATTACCTTACCGCCTACTTTTGCATCGATCAGGAATGATAAAGTGAAATCTTTATAATGGAATGTATTTGTCCAACCCATGTTTACCTTCGCATTCATATCGCCTGCATATTCCAGATCGGCAATACCGTCGCCGCCTAATTGGGGTGCGCCATTGTCAACAACCGGCTTACCGCTATCGTCTCTTTTGACCTGACGAACATACAAGTCACCGTAATGTCCGCCTTCTTTCAGGATCACTTTAGCACCACCATAGTTTGCCAATGACAAACCGTCGGGCAATTCGTCGATCAGCTTCTTGATCTTATTCGTATTGTAAGAGAAATTGAAGTTTGTAGTCCAGCTGAAATTGTCAGTAAACTGGTTATACCAACCTAAAACAGCTTCAAAACCTGCGTTCTGAACGTCACCGGCATTTACATAACGTTGTCTCAAACCTGTTTCCCAGGGAGCATCGATAGCAAAGAACTGGTTCTTTGTGTTCGTTTTATAATAGGTCAAGTTCACATTCAAACGATTACGGAAGAATGTACCGTCGAAACCAACTTCCAGAGAGTTTGTTTTTTCAGGTTTCAAAGTCTTGAACGGGGCCTTTTCCGGAGGAGTGATAGAACCCTGGTCTTTCAATGTATAGCGTAGATTAGTCATAAATACCGGAACGTCGTTACCCACAATTGAATAAGAAGCACGGAGTTTGAACATATCCACATTCTTACCGAAATCGACAAACTTGTCTAACAAAGCACTTGCACCGACAGACGGATAGAAGAATGAAACCCCATCGGTAAATGCCAAAGCAGAAGACCAGTCATTACGAGCCGTTACATCCAGGAACAAACCTTCCTTGTAACCAAACTGAGCCGTAGCAAAAACAGAATTCAAACGCTTTTCTGATAAAGTTTCAGAAGTTCTGGTCTTATAATAGTTTGCCGGTGAGAAAATATTCGGATAATAAGTGTTACCTGTCGGTTTACCATCGACTACAGAGAACTTAGAACCATCACCGATGATTTCAATACTGGATGAATTAGTCTTTGTGAAACTGCTACCTGCCGTTACTGACAATGAATAATCTTCATCCCATATTTTATTATAACTTACCAATACGTCACCATACATCTGTTCACTGAACACACGGTTATCTTTTATTTGCCCCATTGAGTTACGGCCACCGGTACTGGAAGCATATTCATTCTGGATAAACTTATCCTCACCGCGTTCATAACGTAAACGCCCTGCAACGGAAAGACCAGCTATAATATCATATTTCACGCTACCACCGAATTCATAACGGTTACGATCAGAAACAGGAGTTTGTCTGTTCAGCATCCAATACGGGTTAGAGAACTGTTCCTGTCCCAGGTTTGTCCAGTTCTGGACGTTTGTATTCAATGACGGATCATACACTTCAAAGTTATTCTTGTAACCATTCCAATCTTCACCTCTCGGGAACAGATAAGCACCGGTGATCGGGTTACCCAGGAAACCGGCCATAGCCTGGTTCTCGATATGCTGGTTATTGTAGCGAGCGCTTACATCGACTTTCACTTTCTTCCACAAGTTAAAACCGACTTTAGCCAACAGGTTGTGACTCATATAATCGTTCTTCGGCATAATACCGTTGGAAGCCACGTTTGCATAAGAGAAATAAGACGAGATATTGTCGTTACCACCAGCCAGGGAGATAGAGTTGTTGGTAGTGAAACCCGGTCTGTAAAATTCTTTTGCATAATTCGGAGCTTTAGAAGACAACTTGTTACCCCAGCTAAAAGTACCTTCATCACTCACACCATACGAGTTTTGGAACTTAGGCAGAGACATCGCCGTTTCAACTGTCGTATTGCTCGATACATTGATAGACACCTTACCTGCCTGAGCAGATTTGGTTGTAATCATAATAGCACCATTGGCAGCAACAGCACCATACAATGCAGCAGCAGAAGCACCTTTCAGCAAAGTGATCTGAGCAATATCGTCCGGGTTGATCGTCGACATGGCATCACCACCATCGCGCTGGCTACCATATACCATATCTACCTGAGAGGTCGATACATTCATCATCAAAGGCACGCCATCCACAACTACCAACGGCTGGTTGCTACCGCTAATAGATTTATTACCACGGAATAAAATCTTTGAAGCACCTCCTGCACCAGTCGAGTTCGGAGTGATCTGCAAACCTGCACTCTTACCTTGCAAAGAGTTGATCATGTTTACATTCTTGATTTCATTCAGTTCCTTTCCTCCTACTGTTTGGGCAGCATAAGTCAAAGTCTTGGACTCACGTTTGATACCTAATGCAGTTACAACGACTTCGCCCAGCTGTTCAGAGTCGGAAACCATGTTTACATTAATAGTAGAACGGCCATTGACCGGTTCTTCTATTGTTTTCATACTCAAATAAGAAAAAACCAAAACAGCATTACTGCTAACATCCAACGAATATTTACCATCCATATCCGTTACGGTACCCACAGTTGTCCCTTTTTGCAGAACATTCACCCCGGCGAGAGGTTCATTGAGTTCTTTGTCCATTACAACGCCGCTTACTTTACTTTGCGCCCATAGCACATTTGTACATATTCCTATACAGAATAGTATCAACATTACAAAGCTTTTCCTCATAAAGTCAGATTGTTTAGATGAGTTAATAATAAAAAATTTCATAATACTTCTTCTTAAGTTTAGCAAACACTTTAACATTTAATTAGATCTAAGCAGGTAAAAGAACTGAGTTCTATCAGAACTATGCTGTTCCAAGTTAAATTTACGTTAAGTAACATTTCTGTGTGTCGGAAAACATATCATATTTATGTTAATGTAAACGAATTTAAAGACTTTACTAGTTAAAATAGCATGTGAGTCTGAGATAAATTCATAGCTTTGTAAACAAATGGATAAAATATGGTTTAAGTTCTGATAGAACTACGTAATTAATTATTATTTGAAGCCTTTATTCTCCGATTCTCCCCCAAAATGTCTATCTTTGTAAAAAGACATTTATCATAAAACTATGAACTGGACCCAATTACTGTCAGGCAAACGTTTTGGAATGGAAGAGTATCATGAACGCAAACATGAGCGTACGGATTTCCAACGGGATTACGACCGGTTAATCTTCTCCTCCCCCTTTCGCAGATTACAGAATAAGACACAGGTATTCCCTCTACCAGGTAGTATCTTTGTTCATAACCGTTTGACGCATAGCCTGGAAGTATCTTGTGTAGGTCGTTCACTAGGTAATAATGTAGCGAAGGGGTTAATGCAGAAATACCCTGATGGAAGTATCAATTTTCCGGAATTAGGTTCTATCGTTTCTGCTGCCTGCCTGGCTCATGATATGGGAAACCCTCCATTCGGACATTCCGGTGAACGGGCTATCTCCGCTTACTTTTCTGAAGGGAACGGTAGTTATCTGGAAGATGAAATACGTTCGACTGGCGGCCGTTGGGAAGATTTCCTGCATTTTGAAGGGAATGCCAATGCCATGCGCCTGCTTACGCACCAGTTTATCGGCAGACGCAAAGGAGGCTTTGCACTTACTTACAGCACCTTGGCCTCCATTATTAAATATCCGTATGCATCGGTTTATTCCGGGAAGAAAGGTAAATTCGGATTTTTCCAGTCGGAAGAAGAAGCCTATTTGCGCATAGCGGTAGAACTGGGGATAAATAAAAATCCGGAAGATGCCAACAAATACGTCCGTTACCCCCTGGTCTATCTGGTGGAAGCGGCCGACGACATCTGTTATCAAATCATGGATATAGAAGATGCCTGCAAACTACACATCCTGACAATAGAAGAGGCTATCCGCCTTTTACTTAACTTCTTTGAAGGGGAACGGCTCGACCGCATCATTAAAGTCATGAAAATGGTAGACGATACAAACGAACAGATCGCTTACCTCCGTTCCTGTATTATCGGTTTATTGGTAGACGAATGTTCACGCGTCTTTCTGGAAAATGAAGAAGGAATACTGGCCGGAACATATAATACACCCCTGATCGAGCAGATCAATACGAAAGCCAAAGAGGCTTATGAAACCTGTTCAAAGACAGCATACAAAAAGATCTATCGTGCCAAAGAAGTACTCGACATCGAGCTGGCCGGTTACCATATCTTCAGCCACCTCATCGACAGCTTGACGGAGGCCGTTATGAACCAGAGCCATGCTTACAGTAAACTCCTGTTACAACGTATCCCGGAACAATACGACACCAATGCTCCCACCACGTATGGCAAGGTGCAATGCGTACTCGATTACATATCAGGGATGACAGATGTATATGCCCTCGATTTATATCGTAAGATCACCGGAATGAGTCTTCCGGCCGTATAATTAATATTCTTCGCGGTATTTACCTTCTTCCTTGTCTTCAAGGATGCTGAGGTAACTTTTGTAACGCGACTCGCTAATGTAATTTTCTTCGAGTGCTTTAAGTACTGCGCAGCCCGGTTCATGCCGGTGCGAACAGTCGCTGAACTTGCAATCAGCCGAGAATTTGAATATTTCAGGGAAGTAATGGGATATTTCGGCCGTCTCCATCTCGATTGTTCCGAACCCTTTGATCCCCGGGGTATCAATCAGGTATCCGCCTTCCGGTAATGGGATCATTTCAGAAAAGGTTGTAGTATGCATCCCTTTGTTATGATACTCAGAGATATCGCCAGTCCGCAAGTTTACCCCCGGAACAAGCTTATTGATGATTGTCGATTTTCCCACTCCCGAATGTCCCGACAGAAGTGTAATCTTATCTTTCATCTCGGCCTTCAATTCTTCCAGCCCCTCACCTGTCTTTGCACAGAGCGTAGAACAGGGATAACCGATCGTTGTATATAGATTTATCATAGCATCGAGATATTCTTTCTCTTCTCCTTTATAACGGTCGATCTTGTTGAAGACCATTTTAACCGGCACACGGTAAGCTTCGGCAGTAGCCAGAAAACGATCGATAAAAACAGTGGTAGTAATCGGATAATTGACAGTAACGATCAGCATGGCCTGGTCGAGATTAGCCGCAATGATATGCGACTGTTTCGACAAATTAGAAGCACGACGGATGATATAGTTCTTCCGATCTTCTATATGAGTAATAAACGCAGTGCCTTCATTATTGATATCGATATCAACACGGTCGCCCACCGAGACGGGGTTCGTGCTGCGGATCTCTTTCAGACGAAAATTGCCTTTAACTTTACTTTCCACATCACGACCATCGTCGGTACGCACGGTATACCAGCTACCTGTATTCTTTATTACCAATCCTTTCATGCCTTCTTATTGTCTTATATAAAAAAAGAAGGGCGAAAATTGTTTCGCCCCTACAAGTTATACTGTCATTATTTCTTTTTCTTTAGCAGCGTAGAGGTCATCTACCTTTTTGATAAATTTATCATGTATCTTCTGAACTTCCGCTTCAGCGTCTTTTGCCACATCTTCGGGAATGCCATCTGCTTTCACACTTTTCTTGATTGCCTCGATAGCATCACGACGAGCGTTACGGATACTGATCTTTGCTGTTTCAGCCTCCTGCTTGGATTGTTTTGCCAAAGAGCGACGACGTTCTTCCGTCAACGGAGGAATACCCAAACGGATAATTTCACCATTGTTCTCCGGAGTGATACCTACTTCCGAGTTCATGATCGCCTTTTCTATCTCTTTGATAAGCGGCTTTTCCCACGGAGTAATGATAATCGTCTTTGCATCCGGTGTATTCACCGAAGCTACGTTAGTTAGAGGAACAAGACTTCCGTAATAAGGCACCTTCACATTGTCAAGGATTTTCGGATTTGCCTTTCCGGCACGGATATGAGCCAACTGATCGTCAAGATACTCGATCGCGAACGTCATTTTCTCTTCTGCGGCCTGTACATACTGCTTTATTTCTGCCATAACTGATTGATATTTTGTTTTCTGTTTTTTCGATAAACAAAAGTAGTAAAGTTTTTGAACCTGACAAACAAATTGTTTTTTTAGCAAAAGAATTCAATCATATATCACAGATAAAAAAAGGAAACCGGTCATCTTCGAGTTACGATACGCAACTGAAAATGACCGGTCCCTTATTCATTATTATTATTGGCTGCCGGGGAAACACCGGTTTCTTGCCGGGGAAACACCGGTTTCCTGCCGGGGAAACACCGGTTTCCTGCGGAAGAAACTGGAGTTTCCCGGGCAGGGAACTGGAGTTTCCAAAGCGGGGAACTACGAGGGAACTGCAATAGACTATTGAACAAGCGCTTAACCCTTTTCGGTAATTTCCTAATGTTTCAGCTTCGGACAGAGGAAAGCCAGATACAAAACACCTATGCTCAAAACGATGATAGCACCCAGTTGCGAAGCCATAGCATCCGACAGGAAGCCCATAAAGAGCGGGAAAATCGTTCCACCGAACAACCCCATGATCATCAGCCCGGATATTTCATTCTTGCGTTGCGGCATAGATTGAATAGCCTGTGAGAAGATGATTGAGAACACATTCGAGTTACCGAAACCGATCAATCCTATACATATATATATAATCTCTTTACTTTGGAAGATGGAAAGACCGACCATAGCCGCCAGCATCATAAGAACGCTAATACCGAAAAATATCTTTGCCGACATCCGCGTCAGGATAAAAGCACCGAGAAAGCACCCGATGGTACGCAAGATAAAGTAAAGGCTGGTAGCGAACGAAGCTTCGTGAAGTCCCATCCCCAAACGTTCCATCAAGATCTTGGGAGCCGTCGTATTTGTTCCCACATCGATCCCTACATGACACATGATACCGATAAAGCACAACAGGATAAAAGGTTTACCCAATAGGGCAAAACATTCGCCAAAAGTAGAAGGTTTGCCTTCCGGCTTCTCCTCTTCTATCTGCGTAGCCCCAAGCAAAAGAACGGCAATGACTGCTACCACCATATAAATAGGGAAAAGTACCCTCCAGCCCAGTCCGAAGGAAGGAATAGCCGCCGTGGCTCCCCACATAGCGATATATGGAGCCAGGAAAGAAGCGATCGCCTTTACAAACTGTCCGAAAGTGAGACTGCTGGCCAATTTATCGCCGCTGATCACATTCGACAGCAGGGGATTCAGCGATGTCTGCATCAATGCATTACCGATACCCAACAGCGAGAAAGAAAGCAGCATCAGCGTATAACCGTCACCGAAGATAGGAAGAAGCAGTGAGAAGAAAGTCACCACCAAGCTGAGCAACACGGTTTTCTTCCGTCCGATACGGTTCATCAACATACCGGTCGGCACGGAGAAAATCAGGAACCAGAAGAACACCAGTGAAGGAAAGATATTTGCTTCCGAGTCCGTCAGGTTCAGGTCGGCCTTCACATAGTTGGAGGCGATACCTACGAGGTCTACAAATCCCATGGCAAAGAATGCCAACATGATAGGGATCAGTTTTATATATAAGCCTTTTTCTTTCATGATCGATCTTTATTAGGATATTCCGGCCATGCACCTTCGCGGGTACAAACAAAAGCTGCTGTTTCTACCGCTGCCTGATGGGCTTCACGCAGGGACTTACCGGTTAATATGGAATAGATAAATGCTCCGGAGAACGAATCGCCGGCACCAACCGTATCGGCCACGACCACCTTAGGAGTGGGAATGGTAGACGTCTCATCTGCAGTATAGATCGAACTGAAGGAACTTCCGGCCGTCAGGATCATATAGCGCAAGTTATATTTAGCGATCAGCTTCCGGCAGACTTCTTCGTCCGTACCTTCCAGGTCACACATAGTGCGTATCAGTTCCAACTCGTCGTCATTGATCTTAAATACATTTGCTTTATGCAGCAATGTTTCGATCAGCTCTTTCGAGTAATAAGACTGGCGGATATTGATATCGAAGAAACGAAGAGCATCTTCGCGGGCATACGACAATAAAGAAAGGATCGTTTCGCGGGAAACGGCTGCACGCAGGGCAAGCGTTCCGAAACAAATGGCATCGGCTTTCTTCACCAGGTCGATGGCTTCCTGGGTAAGAGGAATAAAGTCCCAGGCCACTCCCTCGATGATCGTATAAGTAGGAATACCCTCTTTCAGTTCCACCATTACGCTACCGGTGGGGTGTTCCACTGTTCCCAGACTCGTTGAGATATGACTCTTTTCCAGCTCCTGGATAATCTCCGTTCCGGAAACATCATTCCCTACGGCGCTAATCGCATAACCTTCCGCTCCCATCTGGGTAGCGTGATAAACAAAGTTGATCGGAGCTCCACCGGCTCTCTTTCCTGTGGGTAGGACATCCCACAGCAATTCGCCGATACCCACTACTATTGGTTTGTTCTTTTTCATCATTTGTATGTTTTTTTATTTCCAGATTGAACGTATTTCAGTTATTTTTCCTTTCACGATATCCACATTACCATTCTCGGTAAATACTTCTATCGTATTAAAAGGTTCCGAAGGATAGAACACATCGGTTATAACGATGCGCCCTTCTGCCGTAAAGAACTCAACGGAGGCCACATCTATCAACAATGTCCATTCTATCTCCGGTGTATTCACAATGTAAGGGACAGAGTGAACCGAAGCAAACTTATCGGAGAAAACCTCTCCGGTTGCATTGGTACGGTCTACATAGAACAACTTGTCCACATTCTCATAACCGATTGTAATATACTCGCCCTTGTTGTTTTTCAAACGAACTCCGTACCGGGAGGCAAAGCCCAACTGGGTATTATTCTCCTGGTTGAATGTTAGTTTCAACTCGACAGGAGCCTTACCGAACTCAAATTTATCCGACAGAAGTTCGGACTTGCTGACCTTAATATTATCCAGGGTAACAGACTCGCCGTATAATGCATCCAGTTCCTTTACAGGATCGGAAGTCAGTAAATAGATCAATCCGTCTTTCACCAGTCCCAACTCACGCGGGAACGTAGCAGCTCCACTCCATTTCACACATGGTTTTGCACCGGCATATTCCCAGTTATTCATCCAGCCGATCAATATCTGGCGACCACCGGGAGCGTCAGACCAGGTCACGCCTGCATAATTATCTTTGCCATGATCCATCCAGAATGTCTTTTTCTGGTCGCTGGTAAAGGTCTTGCCGTCAAAATCACCAACAAAGTACTGAGTGGCAGAACCGCCGGCCGGACCACCCGGGTTAATATTCACCAACAGAACCCATTTGGATTCGTCCGAACCTTTTACTTTCAGCGGAAGCAGGTCGGGACATTCCCAAACACCGTCATGGCAACCCTGTCCCTTACCGAACTCGCTAAGGAAGGACCAGTCTATACAATTCTTAGAACCATAGAAACTGATCGTCTGTCCCGATGCCACAGACATGATCCATTGTCCGCTCGCTTCATGCCAGAAGACTTTCGGATCACGGAAATCACGTATTCCAGGATTCTTTAATACCGGATTCTTATCGTATTTTATCCATGTACGGCCTTTATCGACACTGTAAGCCACACCTTGCGATTCGATCTCGATCTGTTTTGCCTGCTCTATATCCGGGTTATGATACGTAAAGAAGGCTACTAAAGGAGGATTTTCAGTTGTACCAAAACCGGATGTATTCTTCCAGTCGACCACTGCACTTCCTGAGAATATATATCCCAGGCTATCCGGAGCCAGTGCGATAGGCATGTGTTCCCAATGCACCAGGTCTTTGCTGATAGCATGCCCCCAGTGCATAGGTCCCCAAACGGACGCTTCAGGATAATGCTGATAAAACAGGTGATATTCTCCTTCATAATACACCATACCATTTGGGTCGTTCATCCAATGTTCTGCAGGAGAGAAATGGAATTGTGGACGATACTTTTCCTGAAACGCGGATACTGTATCCTCCGTTTCAGTTTTCGGTTTACTATTTTTACACGATGTCATAGACAATATGATTACCAGTGGGATCGCAAGATATAAAACATATTTCATCAGCATACTCCTTTTATATACATTTAATAATATCCATTTACTTCCAAATAGACCGGAGTGTATAAACATCCAGATCCTTTACTTCAATATTATTTCCCCAGAAGTGGAAACCTTCCTTATTCTTCATATCCGGACGACGCTCCATTGAATAGGAGTAAGCACCGTTATCTATAAAGACTTCGACAGAAGTCTTATCCAGAATGATATCGGCAGTAATTTCCATGCCGGTCATATCTTCAGGTGAATAGAACACACCATTTATACGATTGAAGTTCATATCATAATCCAATAAAGGTTGTCCGAAGAGATTCAGACCTGCACTGGTGGCATGAAACAGTTTGATGGTGGTACGGATACGTAATATTCCTGCGTCATTATATTGTTGAAGCAACTCATTGGCCTTATCGGCTGTCAGTGAGTTCCACTGGCCTGCTTTGGTCTGCAACTGGTCAAACTCTTTGATCGGTTTACTGAAAAGGCGGATACCGTCTTTGGTCGTGCGCAAAGACAATTCTGTCGGAAGCAACATCATGCCGTTGATAGGCATTCCCGGATGAGAGATACGTCCCCAGCCCAGTTGGATACGGCGTCCGTCGGATTCAGGAATATTGGTGAAAGTTTGGGCGGCATAGATAGAACCGGTCGAATAGTAATATTTACCGGCTTCAGGTGTGAACTTCTTACCATCAAAAGCACCGGTCATATAGGTGCCGGAAGCTCCGTACATCACCCATTTGGTATTATTCTTATTTCCATCGACAGGCAGTTCGAACAATTCGGGGCATTCCCAGAAGCCGGTGATATGGCTTTCGAACGTCCAGTCTTTCAGGTTATCCGAGTTATAGATAGAATGTCCGTCGCGTTCATTCAACACCATCACCCATTTATTGGATGGTTTATGCCAGAACACTTTCGGATCACGGGTATCTTTACTGTTCCATTTCGCTTTGGAGTCGATCACCGGGTTTCCTGTATATTTTGTCCAGGTACGTCCTTTGTCGAGGCTATAAGCAATACATTGTACCTGCTTTTCCGGATTGTCGGCCGTATAGATAGCTACCATCGCCGGAGTACCTTTCTTTCCGAAGCCGGAGGTATTGTCATAGTCGATCACGGCCGAACCGGAGAACATAGTACCATGTTCATCAGGGAATAAAGCCTCCGGCAGTTCTTCCCAATGGACCAGGTCTTTACTTACAGCATGTCCCCAATGCATATTTTCCCATTCACGTTCGTACGGGTTGTGCTGGTAAAACAGATGGTATTCGCCCTCATAATATAGTAATCCGTTGGGGTCGTTATTCCAGCCTCTACGTTGGGTATAATGTATCTGAGGACGGTTTGTCTCCTTATACAGACTATCCTGTCCGGCAATTTCGTCGGCCTGATAGATCTTGTTTATTCCAGCTTTATTCCCGTCGTAGGATATTTTTATTTCTTTATTTTTCAAGGCCGACATATCACAGAACACCCAGTAATCCGGGTTCTCCGGAGCCAGGCGGATCTTAAATGCCCGTTCCTGCTTGCCTCCTACATCAAAAGTCATTACTGCCCGGTCTGTCTGATGCGAAACCGGAAGATTAAGATACCTCTTCGTAATCTTCATTGTCAGGTCTTGTGCCTCCATTGTAGAAATACAGGTCAGTAAAGCACTTGCGAGAATCAACACATTTTTAGTTTTTACTTTCATGGTAAATTAGGATTTAAAATAAAACAATAATACGATTTACATTATTAGTTCCAAACAGGACACAACTAACAAAAGTACGTGTCCTGTTCATAGAATGACTAATTTTACCAGCCATAATTTTGCTTGTATAGCTTCTTGCTAAAATTAATCTGATTTTTCGGAATCGGGAAATATTCATCTTTGTTCTTTGTAAATTTGGCTTCCCCCATATAAGTGCGACGAGTTCTTTCCACTTCAAAATAGGTATTGACAGTTTCTGCAGCTATTCCCCAACGAACCAGGTCGAAGAACGTAGAACCTTCCTGCGACATTTCCAGACGGCGTTCCCAACGTAAAGCCTTACGAGCGAAATCCTGAGACCATTCCGGACAGTTCACCCCCGGCTGATAAGTAGCAATATTGAACTTTCCGGTAGGATCACCTTGTACGTCAACCAACTTAGCAGTACTGTTAGCCGCTCTTTCACGAAGGGCATTGATAAGAGGAAGCGCTTCTGCCTGACGACCCAGTTCGATCAAAGCCTCAGCCTGCCACAACATCACATCATCGTAACGGATTATATCACGGTTCTTTGAGCTCGACATAAACGGAGAAGCAAACGCGAAACACGGACAATCCGGCAATACGGTTTCCTTCATCGACATAAAGCTGCCATACGTATTCGGATCACGTGTCCAACTCGTTTCAAAGATAAACTCCGGATTATATTTGTAAGGAGCTCCCGGTATTGCAACCGTATGATTCAAACGAGGGTCGATAGTATGATTCAACAGGTCCTCCGCCGTCTTCAGGTCATTATTGTTATAGGTCTCGAACAGGGGCAGACCATTTTCATCCGTCTGGAAAGCATTCACCATATTCTGTGAAGGAGAATGGAAGCCGCAGCAACCATATTCCGGATTCATCGGATAATTCAGCATAGCTCCCCAATCCAGACGGCCACGCAATGTACCGTCATTCACAGAGAATTGTACAGCAAATATAGACTCCGGTCCGTTTTCCGATTCGCAAAGGAAGTTATCAGCAAAATCTTTAGCTAAAGAGTATTTACCGGATAATCCCTGGCAAAGAGTAACAACTTCCTGCAATTTAGTTTTATCGATATTGATTACTTCGTGTTTTTCATTCTGCTCATAAGCAGCATACAGAAGAGCTTTTGCCAAATAAGCCTGTGCCATTCCTTTATCGGCACGTCCCAGATCGTCATTTTTATCTGGCAGATTTTCCATTGCAAAACGGAACTCGGCAATAATCATATCCCATAATTCTTTATCGGTATATTCCACATTCGAGATAGTGATATAATCGTCTGTCTTATCATTCTCATCGATCCACGGCATCTGTTTGAACAGAATCTTCAGATCGAAATAATAGTTCGCACGCAGGAAGCGCATTTCAGCTTCACGGATCTTCTTTTTAGGATAAACCTCTTCTTTAATTGCATGAATACGTCCCAGAGCATCATTTGCACGAGCAATCGCAATATATTCCGAATACCATTTCTTATCCAGATAACCATTATCGTCGCGCAGATAGACAAAAGTTTCAAACATGTGGAAATCGCCCATATCACCCGTTCCGGCACCACCTTTATAAGCATCACCGCTACGCAAATCTCCGTAAGGCCAGTAAGCATTCAAGCCATCTGAATAGTTGTCGTTTCCCAGTGAGGAATAAGCCGAAATCACCATCTTTTCTATATTATCTGCCGTATTCAAATTGTCGGAGTCGGCTACACCTTGCGGAGATTCATCCAGAAAAGAATCACAAGACATCATCGGGAGTAATAAAGCTGCTCCGAAAGCTATATATTTTAAAGTTTTCATAATTGTATAATCTGATTTATTAGAATGAAACATTGATACCAAAAGTAAAAGCTCTCGGAACAGGATAAGCGAAGTTCGGAGTTTCCGGATCTGCACCAGTAAAGGCATTGTCACCCCAGCCTTTCTTTATTGTCAGCAGGTTCTGACCGGAAAGATAGATACGTGCGCTTTCCATGTGGGCTGCTTTCAGTATGCGATCCGGCAAACGGTAACCAATTTCAATATTCGCTAATTTCAGGAAAGAGGTATTTTCTACAAAATAAGTAGAAAAACGTCCTTCATCGTTTACATTGTTGGCAGAAGCCGCAGGGATGGTTGAGTTTGTATTATCCGGACTCCATGCATCTACCAAACGTCTTCCATAATTCTGTCCTCCAAACAGTCCAAAGAAATCCGTAAATGTTTTCTGACCGTTATTAGCATGAGAACCAACCTGCCCATTCCAGAACATCGAGAAATCGAAATTCTTCCAACCGGCATTTATATTCAATCCATATAAGAATTTAGGATCTTCTACGCCTAACCAGGTACGATCTTCGTCATTGATTTTACCGTCATCATTCAAATCTTTATAGCGGATACGACCGACACCTTTACCCGGTTGTTCCACATGCTCGTTTACCTCCTGTTCATTCTGGAAAATACCGTCAGCTACATAACCGAACAAGGATTTCCAAGGACGTCCGAGAATAGTTTGGTCGTTACCATTACCCGGATAAGAATTAATTACATCTTCCGGCAATTTTGTAATCTTATTACGATAGCTGGCAATATTACCAGTGATATTCAAATCTACTTCACCCACTTTTTGATTATAAGTCAGCATAAATTCAAATCCGCTATTTTCCATACTGGCACCATTTACCCATCGGTCGCCACCGAAACCGATTGTTGCGATATAAGGAGGTTTAACCAGAATATCATCTGTTTTCTTATAGAAATAATCGATTGATCCGGTAAACATCTGGTTAAACAGGCCGAAGTCGATACCGGCATTGTTTTGTGTAGTCGCCTCCCATTTCAGATCCGGGTTAACGCGCTGTGTACGGATGAAGCCGGAAGACAACTGGCCTTGTCCTGCCCCTGTGATATCATAAGCAGTACCCTGGTCACGTTCCCAGGTAGGATCAGTATAGTAACGAGCCTGATACAAACCGTAAGAAGCATAGTTGTCAATTTCTTGATTACCTGTTTTACCCCAACCGTAACGAAGCTTCAAATCTGACACAATATTTTTAGCACCTTCAAAGAATCCTTCTTCGCTGATACGCCATCCCAAAGAGAATGCGGGGAAAGTACCCCAACGGTTGTTAGCTCCAAAGCGTGAAGAACCGTCGCGACGTACTGTAACAGAAGCCAGATACTTGTTATCATAGCTGTAATTCACTTTTCCAAAGAAAGAAGAAAGGGCATAAGAAGTCGCTCCTCCTCCGTTACGCAGGTTACCTTCACCAACCGACAAATACATATAATCTTCATTTTCCAACAGAAAACCGTCACGACCGGCCGACATATCTTCCAGTCTGTATTTCATCATTTCCTGACCGACCAGAATATCAAAATTGCTCTTTCCCAGATCAAACTTATATTGTAAAGTATTACTCAATACCCAGTTTCCACCATAATTAGAATAGGTATTCAAACGAGCCGTCTTATCTGACATAAAACCGGACTGATACGTCTTTTGCATATCACGCTTCCACCAACCGGTATAATCGATACCGAATTTAGAACGGAACGTCAATCCCTTCAATATATCGACACTCAGGTTCACATCCCCGAACAGGCGGAATACATCCTCGTGGTTCTGCTTGTTATCTTCAATCAGGCGAACCGGGTTCTGACGGTCACTCATATTACTGGCCGGGCCACCCCAACCACCATCTAAAGAATGAACCGGTACGATAGACTGGATATTCTTGGCATTTTCCTGCAACCCTTTACCATCTAATGTCGAACTGCGAGTCTTAGACAACGATAAATTCTCCCCTATAACTACCCGGTCGTTAAACAATTTATAGTCGCTGTTAATACGTGCTGTGATACGATCAAAATATGTACCTTTCACCGTACCGTCATTCCCATAATAATCGGCAGAAAACAGGGCACGGCCTTTATCGTTACCGGAAGTAACAGTCACATTGTAATTCTGAGTAAAACCGGTACGGCTGATTTCCTTCACCCAATCTGTATCTGCGGCACGCATCACCTCTTCTCCGGCAACATCAAGAAATTCCGGAAGGATCATTCTGTTCAAAGATGGTACTCCACCGTTCCAGGTAACATCATACATATATGTATATGGATTCTTTTTTTCATTAATCGCTCCGTTACTTAAGGTTGTTGTATTTAAGGATGAACCATCATTTACTTTTGCGCGGAAGTTCACAAGCCCATACTCTTCGGTATTCAACAGATCGACCGAACGTTGCCATTGCTGAGCAGTCAAAGAGGCTCTGAATTCCACATGAGTTCCACCTGATTTTCCTTTTTTAGTAGTTACGATGATTACACCGTTAGCAGCACGTGATCCGTAAATAGTTGCGGCAGAAGCATCTTTCAATACCTGGATAGATTCGATATCCGATGTTGCTATTTCATTCATCGAGCGGGTACTTGGAATTCCGTCGATAATATAAAGCGGCTTGCTGTTACCCAATGTAGAGACACCACGTATCTTAACGTCTACGTCACCATTAGGCTGACCGGTATTTGTTACATGAAGTCCCGGAACACGTCCCTGTAATGACTGAACTGCATTACTGGTGTTTATATTCTTTATATCATCCATCTTTACAACAGAAACCGCACCTGTCAGGTCGGCTTTCTTCTGTGAAGAGTAACCTGTTACTACCACGTCACCCAATGTCTGCACATCTTCTTTCAGGACAACATTTAGTTTTTTGTTCTCGTTTGCTGGTATTTCCTGTGTAATAAATCCTATATAACTGATTTGGATAGTAGCCCCTTTGGTTACCGAAAGAGAGAAATTACCGTCCATATCGGTAATGATACCATTTGTAGTTCCTTTCTCAATAACAGAAGCTCCTACAACAGGGTAATTATCAGTTCCCGAAATAACAGTTCCATTAATAGAAACTTGCTGGGCTAACAAAGTATGCGCCATAAATAACATCGTTATCCACACGCACCATTTACGTAGTTTGAATGCTTTCATTAATCTTAAATTATTAGTTTAACAATGATTTGGTGAAAGCAAAAGTATTCCCTCTTCCGACAACAGGTGATAAAATATTCATTTAAACGTATCAAAATTGTCACATTTACAACGATTTACGGATGCAAAGTGACAAATTTGATAGGAAGGATACATTTGTTATATCAACGACGAAGCCATTCTCTTATTGATACTCGGTAGGTGTTATGTCATACACCTGCTTAAAGCATTTGGAGAAGTAAGCCGGTGAAGAAAAACCGGTCTGATAAGCAATTTCGCTTACTGTATATTGTTTTTGTTTTAATAAGGCCGCCGCTTTACTCAGGCGATAATTACGAAGGAATTCGACAGGTGTCGTTCCGGTCAGTTCTTTTATTTTCCGGTGAAGATGTCCGCGGGACAAGCCTAACGTATCACTCAGTTTCTCTACATTATATTCAGTATCTGCATAGACTTCTTCTATACATTTGATAAAGTTATTCAGGAACACATCATCCATGTTCTTTACCTTTTCCGGCTCGGTCAGTAACAGGTTTCCTTTTTGCAGTTTCTCAAGCAACTGTTCGCGTAGTCGTTTACGCTCTTCCAGAATACGGATAATCTTCAGTTTGACGAAATTAATACGGAAAGGCTTCTGGATATATTCATCCGCACCTCCTGATAATCCGAAGTTACGTTGACGTTCGTCGGAAAGGGCGGTCAACAAAACAATCGGAATATGGCTGGTCGATAGATTTGTCTTGATATGACGGCACAGATCGAAACCGTTCATTTCAGGCATCATTACATCACTCAATACCAACGATACATCTTCGGTTGCCAAAACTACCAATGCCTCTTTTCCGTTAGCAGCAAGCAATATATCGAAATTATCCTGCAACTCCTCTTTCAGGTATGTTCTCACCTCTTCATCATCTTCCGTGATCAGAATGGTATATGGATATTTGACTGACAACAATTCTTTTTCGGTAGAGTCATCCAGCTGGGAAGCATCATAAGCCAACGGGGAAATAGGCAGTTCAGTAACATAACCATCTGTAAAATGCTCTTTTCCTTTCAACAATGTCAGGGAAAAAACCGTCTTTACTCCCGGAGTGCTCTCTACCGCGATCGTTCCATGATGCATATCGACATATTCTTTCACCAGATGAAGTCCTATTCCGGTTCCGTTGGAAGCATTTCCCGTATAAAAACGGGTAAAAAGGTAAGGTATATTCTCAGGAAGAATACCCCGACCACTATCTTCTACCAAGACCTGTATTTTATTATCTACCTCAGCCAGGCTTATATGAACCGTCCCATTTTCAGGAGTAAACTTAAATGCGTTGGATAGCAGGTTGACCAGAACCTTCTCCATCATCACCGGATCGAACCACAGCATACATTCCTTCAACTCAGAAGTAAAAGTGAAATTAATATGCCGCACAGTAGCCATACTTTCAAAATAAGATTTGATCTCACGGATGAAAGCAATAAGGTCCGTCTTACGTATCTTCAGCTTCTCCTGCTTATTCTCCACCTTCCGGAAATCAAGTATCTGGTTGATGACGCGCAACAGATGATCCGCATTCTTCTGCATCAATTGCAGGTCGCGCAGGTAGGGAGAATCATGCATCAACTTCAACAACTTATCCAAAGGGCCGAGGATCAGAGTCAGCGGAGTACGAACCTCGTGGGAAATATTCGTAAAGAATTGTAGTTTTTGTGCTGTCACTTCTTTTATCTCGGCGTTCAACTGGATAAGCTTTTCTCGTTGTTCTTCCTCCTTCCGGTTGATCTCGCGCAGTTCGTGATTGGTTTTCTTCAACTTAAAATTAATCAGGAAAGTATAGATAGAAAGAAGTACAAAACCGATCATCAGGATGGAAATGATCAGAAAAGAGTCCTGCAGGAAATTAAAACGGTTGAGCAACGTATCGAGGTTCGTACGTTGTTGTTCGATCCTTTTTTGGTAATTCAGGAGGCGGGCGGATTGTATTAAGAGAGTCCGTGCACTGATCTTATCGATCTCCCCGGTTTGCAAAGGGATATACTTTTGAACCGACTCTCCGTTAATGATTTTCATAGCAGTACGTATCACCTGTTCACCTCCGGTAGGATAAAGGAAAGAGGCATTGATACGTCCGTCGGCCACAGCTTCAAGTCCGGCTCCTGCCACTGCATCCACTCCGATAATCGGTAGTTTTTCCGCCCATTCCGGAGCCTTTTCTATGAAATATTCGCGGGCGGCAATAGCCATCATATCATTATGGGAATAAACAAAATCCACCTTGAACGGCCATTCCAACTGTTTCAAACGTACTTTTGCCGTATCATACACCCATTCTCCTTCTACTTTACGGAAACTTAAGTCAGACCGTTTCACCAAGGCATCTATAAACCCCTGATGGCGTTCCTGTGCCGGAGAAGAACTCGACAACCCCCATATTTCCAAGATAGAAGCCGAAGGAGGAAGATACCTGGCAGCATAACTACCGGCAGCATATCCGATCGTATAATTATCGGCACCGACGAATGTCGTATACAAATCCGTATTGACTTTCCTGTCGGTGATAATAGTTGGAATACCGGCCTTGTACGCCTCTTCGGCAACTTCCGTGATCGGGTTCGATTGAAAAGGGGAGATAATCAATACATCCACCTTGTCGTTTATCAATTCTTTTATCTGCCGGATCTGTGTATCGTTATTGCTGTTCGCATCCTTGACGATTATTTCAATATTGTCATAGTTGGAAGCTTCAATCTGCATTTCCTTTACCATCGCCTGCCGCCAGGCATCGTCGAGCATACATTGCGAGACACCGATTATATACTTCTTTTCTTTTTCCAAGGTATTACAACTTACTACCAATAAAGAAAAGAAAGACAATAACAAAAAGTATTTTATGCGTCTCACCAATGCCAGACAGGATTGTTTTTTCATGTATTATCTTCAGATTTATTTTACATTGACTAAAGTACAAAAATAAAATAATATCCTCTGAGAAGACTATCACAAATGTCATAAACTCGATAACAATTGTACCATACCTCACATCCGCATACAAAAAACCTCTTTCTCCATAACGAAGAAAGAGGCCAATTGTCTGTTAAACAGAATAAAGAACTAGTTATGGACCAATGTTCCGATATTTTCCCCGCTCATCACCTTTTTCAGGTTACCGTTAGTATCCATATCGAAGACAATGATCGGCAGGTTATTTTCTTTACACATGGTAGTTGCCGTCAGATCCATAACCTTCAGGCCACGAGTGTATATTTCATCATAAGTGATATCTGAAAATTTGGTTGCCGTAGGATCTTTCTCCGGATCGGCCGTGTAGATGCCATCTACGCGGGTACCTTTCAGCATCACATCGGCTTCGATCTCGATCCCTCGCAGGGAAGAACCGGTATCGGTAGTAAAGAACGGATTACCCGTACCGCCGGACATGATTACGACATTACCTTGTTCCAATAGTTCGATGGCACGCCATTTATTATAAAACTCACCGATCGGTTCCATACGAATGGCAGTCAGCACCTTTGCCTTCACGCCTTGTGCAACCAACGCAGAACTCAATGCAAGGCTATTGATAACCGTTGCCAGCATTCCCATCTGGTCTCCCTTCACCCGGTCGAATCCTTTGGATGCGCCACTCAGGCCACGAAAGATATTACCACCACCGATCACAATTCCGATCTGTACACCCATTTCGGCAATTTCCTTGATTTGTGTTGCATACTCGTTCAGACGAACTTCGTCGATACCGTATTGTTTCCCTCCCATCAGCGACTCACCGCTTAGTTTCAGAAGAATTCGTTTGTATTGTGCCATCTTGCTATTTTTTGATTTCTAAATGTTCTTCTGCAAAAATACAGTATTTCAATCAGCAAACAATATCAGTAAGGAATTATTGCGGTATTATTTAATAAAACCGTATAGCAAATGTAACAGGTTTGCAACGCATACACTTTACTTTTGCTCCTGAAATGAAACACACACTTTATTCCTTATTTTGAAACACTAAGAATATTGACCAAACCTTCTTCCTAACTTTAGCATTCCCCTGTTTCTTTCAGCGGAAAGAGACGGGGAATGTCGTTTTCACAATTTCATATATCTTTTTACTTTTCAGGGCTGAACAATATAAAGGAACACTCTGTTTCATAGAAAAGAAACGTTGAACAAAAAGAATCAATTTAAAATTAAGTAGTTATGAAAAATGTATTAATTGGTATCGCCGCCGGTGCAGTCATCGGTTACGTACTTCGCAAAATGGAAGATGACGGTAAATTCAAATGTATTCACAATGACGTTACTCAGCTGACGGACATGGCAAAGAAAAAATTCAAGAATGTAGTAGATAAAGGTGTCAATGAAGCCGAATATATTGCCGACCGTGTTGAACATGTCACTGATAAGGTGAAGAAAAACGGAACAAATTAACATCCAATCATAAGTTATTCTTACATTTTGTCAGCCAACAATCAAACAAAAGACTGATTTAATGACAAAAAGACATATCTGGATAATAAATTCATTTGGCACACAGTTTGTATATTGATAAGCGAACGAGGGGTTCGGAAAGAGCCCGGAGTTCAATAAATTATTGAATGTGTAACTTAAATATAGGAGATTTAATTATGATGCCGATCAGAAAAAATCAAAATTGGTTACCGAGTGTCTTCAATGATTTCTTCGATAACGACTGGATGGAAAAAGCTAATTCTACAGCGCCTGCCATCAATGTGATTGAAAGCGAAAAAGATTATAAAATAGAATTAGCTGCTCCGGGAATGACTAAAGATGATTTCAACGTTCGTATTGACGAAGACAATTGTCTGGTTATCTCCATGGAAAAGAAGAGTGAAAACAAAGATGAAAAGCATAACGGACGCTATCTGCGCCGTGAGTTTTCATACTCTAAATTCCAGCAGACGATGATATTGCCGGACGATGTTGAAAAAGAACAGATCAGTGCAAAAGTAGAACACGGTGTGTTGACAGTGGATGTTCCTAAAAAAGCTCCGGTCGAAGCTGCAAAACTGCAGAGGAATATTGAGATTAAGTAACTTATAAATAACAAAATGAATACCCCCCGTCGGAATATCCGCCGGGGGGTATTTTTTTATCTGACTTCTCTCTTCTCAGGGATACCGACAGATGAACTTTATTTTATTACTTTAGTATTAATACGGCTACCTGTTCGCCCGTCACGGGGTAATTGGTTGAAGTATAGACGCTGCAAGCAACGTCTATACCTGACAACCGCGTAGCGGTAATTTTAGAATTATTTCATTATTTCTTATTTAACGATTGCTTTAACAGCAGCTTCGCCTTCTACAGCAACTACAACTACGCCCTGAGGAGCAGCGATTTCTGCATTGTCAGAAGAAAGTACTGTGTTAGCAATAGCCTGACCTAAGATGTTGCTGATTGTAACAGTCTTACCTGCAGCACCTTTGATAGTAACTTTACCGTTACCGGCAACTACAGAAACTTCACTGGCAGTGATAGCATCGTTAGATGTTGCTACTTCTTCAGTCGGTTCGATGTTGAAGATTTCAGTATCGAGGATAGCTTCGTTGTAGTTTGCAGCTTTTGCAATTACAGGAACACCATTCTGGATCTTAATCCAACCACCCTTACCATCTGTAGGAATAGGTTTGTCACCAACTGATTCGATCAGGAAGTCACAAGCAGGTTTATCATCAACCAGACGCAATGCGAATACTGCATTCTTGATACCATATTCGTGAGCAGCATTGATAGAATCACCCTTAGTGTTCTTGCTAGGATCAGCATCCAAAGTCCATGTAGTCATATTGTGCTTGTTGTCACCCAGGAAGATAGAGTCTGAAGCAACAGCATATTCAGCCAGGTTCATATCTTTACCATGACGCATTACGATCAAAGTATCACCGATATGTTTTGCCCATGTGAATGACAGACGAGTATACTTTTCATTCCAGATATAATCCTTACCGTTAGCAGCCAACTGTACAGAATCCTGTGCATTAACTAAATAACGACCGATCTTATAACCCTGAGAAGGAACTTTGTGACCGCAATCACCGTGGTTAGCGATATATTCATCTGTATTATGTTCTGGATTATCAGGACACAACATACCAGCAGGAACTTCTGTTACGTCTACAGCAAACATATACTGAGGCATCTTAGTCTCATTACGTACATAAGCAGTATCAACATACAGAGCAGACAGTTTGTTGTCACCCTTACCTTCTACGCCCAGGAAGTTGATTCCTTTTTCCTTAGAATAAACGCTATAAGCATCTTCATACAGATATTCTTTAGCTGTGCTGTTTACTCTATAGATCTTAGCATACTTGTTAACATCCATATCTTTCAGACCATCTTCAGGATTAGAAACACCCAGACGACGATACAGAGGAGTTGTACTTTCTTTCAAAGCGAATGTTGCAACACGTTCTTCGCTGCACTGACCTTCGATAGAGAACTTCATAGATGCATCGCGCACACCTACACGAGTCGGATCTTCTTTCTTATTTGCACTAATCAATGCATAATAGCAAGTAGTATCACCTTCTTCTGAGATCAACTGGTTGTTTTCTTTCAGATAGAATTCAGCAGCCTTTGATTTATCAGCAGAGATAGCATATGTATTTTCGTTATTCGGATCTTCAACAACAAACTTGTTATTATTACCCAGTTTAGAGCTATCATATACACGGATACGATATGCTTTCTTATACAACTGAGGTGCAACAGAACCTACATAACCATACTTAACATCATAAAGCGGTTTAACTGTATCCAATTCAACTGTTACTTTTTCACCTTTCAGGTCTACATAAACAGTTGTATCAACAGCTGTTGTATTTACATTTACAAAATTACCAACCTGGATACCATTGAAATAGTCCATATTGAAAGCAATCTTTGACAATGCATCTTCAGTTACAGAAGCATAACCCAGATATTTGTTAGTAAGAATACCAGCAAGCGGTTTCTTAACTTCAGCCTTAACCCAAGCCAAAGTATCTGTAGAAACATAGCCAAACATACCTACCTGCGCAAAGATCTGGCTTGCGTCAGCACCTTTATACAACTGAACATTTTTTACACTCTTTGCAGGGAATTCACGGTTGTAAATGTTTACAGTCTGTTCACCCGGCAAACCAGGGTTCTGTTCAACAACCCACTGCGTACGTGGCATATGGCCGAAGTCCTGAGCCTGTCCATAAAGCTGAGATTGTTCTTCAGAAGCATATTCCAAATTAGTGCCACAGAAGTCTGCAACCAAATATTTACCATTCTGAACTTTCTTCACGTTAGAAGCCAAGTTGAAGAAATAAACACCTGAAGGTAAAGTTGTCTTCGCATATTTAGAAGAACCATTGATAGTAATCTTTGTATTAATTGTAGAAATAGGAGTAGAACCTGCCTTATATTCAGAACTTCCTACAGTTACTTCACGATGGTTATCAGCAAGAACAGCTATTTTAATTAAATTCTGTTCAAAAGGAAGATTGCTAGCATCAATGTCCACAGCTGTACCATTAGTTGTTTCCAATGCTGCTGCATTAGCTTTCCAGATTCCTAGATCCTGAGGATTTGTTGCTGAAGTCATTTGAGTCCAGAACTTCGTATCATCCTGTTTTTTTGCAAAACCTGCTGTACGAATTACAATAGAGTCAGAAGACGGATACCATACAAACTGGAAATTGAAACGACCATTCAAATCATGGCGAGTACGATCCAAAGCATTGTGAATTCTCTGATCTTTAAAATTCTTAATAGCAAAAGCGAGATGCTTATTACCAGCTTTGCTTGTAACGAAGTTTGTATCAACAGCCAAATAAGTCATTTTTGATGCATCTTCTGTTTCATCATTTGCTTTCAAAGAAACCCAACCATCTGACATTGCAGCAGTCTTAAATGCTCCATAAGCTTCCGGAGTTTTTGCTTTCAAAACTGTTTCTGCTGTTGTTTTTGCTGTTGTATAACCAGCTACTATGGTAGAAACACCGTCAAAAGTATCACCTTTTATAATTTTATCCAGTTCTTCAAAAGCTCTACTCAAACCTAAAGAAGCAGATGTCAAATCATTAGTACTAACACCATAAGCTTCTGACGGATGAGAATAAAGCATCGTATTCAATGCGGCTTTCACTGCTGTTACAGTAGCATCTTCAACACCTGTTACCACTGTAGCATTAACAATTGCTTCAATATCAGCCTTATCTGTTTTTTTATTATATTCTCCAGTATTTGCAGCAGTAGCAATAGCACTATAAATATCCCATACTGCTTTATGATCTGCTGTAAATGTAGCCTCAGGCATCAACGCTTTGATAGATTTACCAAAAGCTTCAACTACAACTGCTTCCAGATAATCGTATTCAGCATTGGTTAGTTCGTTATACTTTGCAGCCAAATTTGAATTATTTGTTAATTCATCTTTACCCGGAGTTGCAGGTGCTGTGAAATTAGCAGGGAAACCTACCGGTGCAACAGCTTTATATTCTTGTTTAGTAAACAAGTTTATTGCAGCAGGATTACCACCTTCAACATCTTTATCGAATGTCAATTTCAATTTTCCAGTTTCTGTATTAGCCCAAAGCATAGAGTTCAGATCATCTACACCTAAAACAATTGCCTGAGGATCAACAGGAACAACTTTTAATTGGCTATTTGACAGGCTTGCCACAGGATTATTCAATGCATATTTCAATGCATATACACTAGAGCTTCCTTTTACCAAAGTAACAACTGAGTCATTCTTCGCCCCAAATACAGAGGTTAATGCAACTTCTTTAGTTGTGAGATTTTTAAAACCATTTACAGGATCCGGAGCATCATGCCATTTCCACAAAGCCACATCTCCACCAATGTTTGTAGCATCAGCAGAAGTATTTAATGCTTTTAAAGCAGTAGACGGATCAACAGCCAAAGCTGTTCTCGTTCCCAAGTTAACAAATGCATAACGATAACCATCTGTAGCGTTACCCTGTACATCAATAGTCCATAAAGTAAAACGAGCATCCACTACATTGTCTGTAGCCACAGCCTGTAGTTGATAGGCAGCACCATTGTTTACCGGAACCATAGCTATCACTTCTTTAGTAGTAGCAGTCTTCAACTGATAATAAGTACCAGCTTTAATTGCCTGTGCATAAGTAGGTGTTGCTGGAGCAACATACTTAGCATAGCTAGGAGCAGCATTTACAGTTCCAATACTTGTCGCCAGCAGGACGCCAGCTACCAAAGTAGAAAACTTTTTGTTCATAAATCTAAATTTTAATATTAATAATAGTGTTAATGAAATAGTTCTTGTTCAATCATTTACATACTCTAGTCCAATTTGAGTGACTAGAAAAAACGACCGTTTATTCTAGTCATGCTTTTGAGGGAAACGTCTGTTTGTAGTCAAAACATAGAATTTCGTACTTGTTTTGCTATTCTATTGATAAGAAAGGAGATACTAAAGATATTTTTCTTTGAAAAAGGATTGTGATTTCAAAAGTTATAAGTACTTTTGTTGACGAGAATAAACGGTCGTTTTATTTAGTCAGTCATAATAAGATATTCTTCTCTTATTTTTCATAGCATTTAATGCAATAAATTACCCCTATAAATATAGCTATTATATATATTAATGTACGCGCGTACCTTTTATAAATATAATTTTCTTTTAATTTGGCGTCAAAGGCATCCTTACACTCATAACAAACTATATATCTACACTTTACAGATGACGCCATCTTTAAATCCAGTGTCACCCACTACTTTTGGGAGCTCTTTTTCAGATCATCGGCATAATTAAAGATTTTCATAAGGAACACTAAGCCTAAAGTATATGACAATTTATGGGATTTGTCAGCTATTTTAAATACGTAAGGCTAGGGATACGGATACGCAAGGCAAGCCTTGCAAAAAAGTAAGGCTTGCCTTACATATTCGTAAAGTATATATTACTTATTTAAAGTACAGGAGAAAAATATTTAATCATGCTGAATATGAGGTTTAAAGATAGTGATGAAATTGCTTAACTGTAACACTGATATTTTAAATAGGGTGTAAAAAAGAAAGGTGACGCTATACCAACAGTACGTCGTCACCTTCATAAGTATTTATATTCAACGGATACATTCCATATTCACAGCCATTGACGCCATAAATACGAAAAAGATTATTCCGGTTATTCTTTCGGAATAAACATACTGATGCCAACCGGGTAATGATCGGAAAGGTAATCGTTATCGGGGCCGTTATAGATTTGAGCATCTACACAGTTAGAGCGAAGGCTATCGGTAACAAAGATAAAATCGATCCGTTCCTGCTGACGACGCAAGGCTTCTCCTTTCGGAGAACTGGCCAGAATACGAGTCGGAAATGAATAACGCTGACTATCCGGGGTAAATATATAGCAAATATCATGCAATGAAGCAGCCATAAAAGTCGATATAACTGCATAATTCTCCAGATGCTCGTCTGTCCAGGAAGCATCGAAAGGAGAATGGGCATTCATATCACCCATCAACAAACAACCGGTCAGCTGGTTACTGTTTATATAGTTTACAATATTATCCGCTTCCTGTTTACGTTTCAGACGATCGGAAGGGTTCAGATGCGTTACCAAAAAGTCCATATCGAGTACTTTACAATGTAACAAGCCATGTCCGTATCCATCTATTTTCCGGTCGATTACTTTGATAGGCGTTTTGGAAGTAAGACCGACCGGATAACCGTTCTCCTTCACAATAGCGGCATACGGATGACCATATCCGGCAGCCAGTTCTTTCAGCTTGGCTTCGGTGAAGCCACAAAGTTCGTTCAGTGCCAATACATCAGGCGATTGCTCTTTTACCCAGGCTGTGAAACGAGCGATACGATCCTGATCGGTGCCGTCACTGAAACCGTCCATAATGTTGTAAGAGATAATCTTTATCTTCTGACGATCGGTGCGCCAATCGCGTTCATAAGTCTGGGCTTCCAATACCGGAGATATAAACAAAGATAACAGAAACAATAGAAATCCACTTTTTAATAATCGCTTCATTGCCATAGTATTTAGATTGAATTATTGTCGACTACCGATACTTCCTTAAACGCATACCGCCTTACTTCCCCGTCATTCAGTTCGAGGATCAGATGACCGGTCGGTTCTATGCCCCGGATACGTGCCCGGAAAACTCCCTGCTCATCACGGTACGGATAAAAGCCCTCTCCACGATAAAGGGCAGCCATATAACTATTCCGTATCTCTTCCTCCTTCTCCAGGATCAAGCCGAGATAACGGTCGTAAAAACGTTTCAGGAAACTGTTCAACAGTTCTTCCCGATCATATTCCCGACCGGTGATCTGGAACAGTGAAACCGGATTGGGAGCATTGCTCAGGAACTCCCGCTGGTTTATATTGATACCGATACCGATCACTGAACAATAGAGCGAATGCCCCGTCAGGTCGTTCTCTATCAGCATGCCGCATATCTTCCGGTCTTTCCAATAGATATCGTTCGGCCATTTCACCGTTACATCGTCGATATACTGATCGAGTGTCTCTTTTACGCTGAGCGCAGCTATCTGGGAAATCAGGAACTGACGGTTGGCCGGAAGGAAGTCAGGATAAAGGATCACACTGAACATCAGGTTCCTGCCATCTTCCGACTCCCATGAGTTGCCTACCTGTCCACGTCCGGCTGTCTGAAACTCAGTAACAACTACGCTTCCTTCCGGTAGCGATTCTTTACCGACCAGTCCACGGAGATAGTTATTCGTAGAGGTCGTTTCGTTCAGGCGGATAAAGCGCGGCGTTTCGTTTTCTTCATTCATCGTATGTTTCCCTTATCTTTTTTGGCAGTTTGGCTATTACTTCACGATAGGAATGATGAATCCAATGGCAGACCTCTTCGGCCGGCATATCGCGTTCCAGATAAACACCGTTCCAATACTTTTTATTGAAGTGATAAGCCGGTTCCACAGCGGTATAACGATCACGCAGTTCTTCCGTATAATCAGTGCTGCATTTCAAAGCGATATATGGTTCTTCCGCATCTAACGACAGAAGAGCAAACATCTTGTTCTCCACTTTAAAAACCAGAGAGACGTCGTCAAACGGAAAACTTTCCGTAACATTTCTCAGCGACAGGCAATATTCGCGGGCTTCTTCTATATTCATACTTTTCTTTGTTTTATTATCTGCAAGGAGCGTAGAAAGCATCATCCAGATGTTCGATCTTATAGCCTTCCCGGCCCTTTATGAGGGTTATAATATCGAAGCGAACCGGATAGTCGAGATTGAAATAACGGACATAAGCATCTGCTGCGGCTACGATCCGCCTTATTTTCTTATTGTCGACAGCCTCTTCGGGCGAGATAAGAAAGTCTTCCGAACGGGTCTTTACCTCGACAACGATTATCTCGCTGTCTTTCAGGGCAACAATATCCAATTCGTAATGATGCCAGTGCCAGTTCGAGTGCAGAACCGTATAGCCCTGACGAATCAAAAAGTCGCGTGCAACAGCCTCTCCGTCTCTACCTAAATTGTTTCCTTCAGCCATCTTATTAATTTGCACAAATATACTGTTTTTCTTTTTTATTTGCGCTTTCGCTTGTACATTTGCACATTATGGCACAGAAACGGAAATATTCAGCTCCACAACCCAACCGTCCGCGGGTATATAAGGTCACTTTTATGCTTAATGAAGAAGAGCAGAAGGCTGTCGACCGCTATCTGGCCAGATATAACATAGAAAACAAATCCCGGTGGTATCGTGAAACCATCCTTTCACACATACTCAAGACGCTGGAAGAGGACTATCCTACGCTCTTCAAGGAAAACGAAATGAGACGATGAATCCATTTAACGACGAATATTTTATGAAACAGGCCCTGGTGGAAGCACGTGCTGCCGCGGCCGAAGGGGAAGTGCCCGTAGGGGCGGTAGTTGTATGTAACAATCAGATCATTGCCCGTGCCCATAACCAGACGGAACGGTTGAACGATCCGACGGCCCATGCGGAAATGCTTGCTATTACTGCTGCCGTAGGTGTATTGGGAGCGAAATACCTGACCGGATGCAGTCTGTATGTGACAGTAGAACCTTGTATCATGTGTGCAGGAGCAATCGGCTGGTCACAGCTAAGTACGATCGTATACGGTGCCGGCGACGAAAAGAGAGGATACCAGGAATATGCCCCGAAAGCATTTCATCCGAAGGCCGTTGTAAAAAAGGGAGTGATGGAAAAGGAATGTGCGGAAGAAATGCAGAAATTCTTCCGGCAGAGAAGATAAAAACAAAAATCCCACGTCAAAAGCGCGGGATACTGTTTGCATATTACTATTTCACCTCTTCGAAGTCGACATACTCGCCTTCGTCTTTTGCAAAGATCTTCTTACGGTTTGCAGAAGCGTAATCATCCTCAGCAGCATGCGACTGCTGTTGCCCGCCAGAGTAACTGCTTGTCTGACGACGTTGTTCTCCCTTCTTTTCATTGCTGCTTCCGCTACCGAACAACATATTTTTAAATGTGCGCAGAATAGAGAAGCCCATCAAAAAAACTAACAGGATGAAGAAGAAAAACATTACAAACAAAAACTTAAACATAATATTCGTTACTTAGTTGGTTTATAAGAGAAACACATAGACCAAACCTCTTGTTTAGTGTCTTCTGTTAAAAATAGACAAGAGGATATAGAGAAGAATCGTTCCGGCTATACCAAGCATACCGAAGAAGGCAACGAACAAGACTGCGCAAACGACTAATATATAGCGTCTTTCATTACCTTTCCAGCCAACCGACTTGATCTTTAACGAGAACATGGGTATCTCAGACACAAGCAATAAAGAGGTAGCCAACGCCACCACCAATGTAATCACAATAAACAGGACATGATTAGCCTGGCTCAAAGGAGACAATGAATATCCGACCGAGGCCCAGAACAACGCATGTGCCGGAACCGGCATACCGATAAAAGAAGTTGTCTGCCGTTCGTCGATATTAAATTTGGCCAGACGCAAACCGGAGAAAGCCGGGATCACAAAAGCCAGATAAGGGATGTAACGTCCTATCTCTCCCAAAGGAAGACTGGCCTGGCCCAGCATCCAGAACACGATCATACCGGGTGCAACACCAAAGCTTACCATATCCGAAAGGGAGTCGAGCTCTTTCCCCATCGGGGAATAAGCTTTCAGCAAACGGGCGGCAAAACCATCCAGGAAGTCGAACACAGCAGCGATAATGATCCATATAGCTGCCCACAACAGATTTCCCTGCAACGCCATTACACTGGCTATACAGCCGGAAATAAGACTCAAACAAGTAATTGAGTTAGGAATATGTTTTCTGATATTCATTGTTTCGTATATTTTCAGGGCCTTATTCGCACGGACATTTGCTCAAACGTGCAATCGGAGTCTGATTACCGGTAACCTTTTGATCCATCTCGATCAGAACTTCAGTTCCGACAGGTAAATAGACATCTACACGCGACCCGAATTTGATAAAACCCATTTGTTCGTCAACATGACATTTCTCTCCTACCTTCGCATAAGTAACGATACGCCGCGCAAGTGCGCCTGCAATCTGGCGGGCCAGCACATCTGTTCCATTCTTGGTAGTGATAACAACAGCAGAACGCTCGTTTTCGGTACTGCTCTTGGGCAGATAGGCAGCCATGAACCGTCCGTTATTATGAGAAACATGTTTCACCGTCCCGTTTACCGGAAACCAGTTGGCATGTACATTGAACACAGACATAAAGATAGATATCTGTAAACACTTCCGGTGAAGGACCTCATTCTCCATCACCTCTTCAATGGCAACGATCGTACCATCGGCAGGGGCAATCACCAGTCCTTCGGAGTCGTAAGGGAAACGACGGAACGGACTACGGAAAAAATTCAGTACCAATAGAAAGAGAATGGCCGATACCGATGCAACAGAATAGAACAACGCCTCCTTGCTGACGGTATGGTATATTGCGACATTCACGATAAACAACACCGTAAATAACGTAAGTAGTAGACCTGTTCCTTCTTTATGTACTTTCATTCTTTTCCTAAAACTGCGTTTTTATTACAATCTGCAAAAGTATTCATTTTTGTGGAATAACAAAACAATTGACTGCCGACAATTGACAAATGAAGCGTATTTCGGCTATTTACTGAATAAAAAAGGATAAAACACCTCTATTAACTATCAACAACCTCTATTTTACCCTGTTCGACATACCAGAGAAAACCTTCCACTTTTGTGTAGCCCATCTGGCGGATCAGCTTCATATAATTCTTTACCTGGTTATGGTGTCTCTTATCCTGGATATCCCCGAACTTATAGTCGACCACCACTACTTTATCGTCCGTAATCATTACCCGGTCAGGACGTTTAGACAGTCCTTTGCCGAAAAGGATATCCACTTCGTTGAGTACGCGGGCTGTTCCGTCATACCAGGGAAGGACTTCCACTGTCTTAAGCAGTTCCTCTAAACGAAGGATCAATGTTTCAGCTTCACTTTTATTGATCACTCCGGCCAGACGGTAACTCTCTACGGCCGATCCTATATCTGCACGTGTTCGTATCTGGCTCAACACTTCATGCATCAACGCACCATGTTTCCGCTTCTCATTATCAAAGAAAAAGCCTTTACCATGCAAACGGAGTTGAAGGCGGTCGTCGGGAGAGATGGAGTTGATACGGATCATTTCTACTTCTTCCGGGGATGATTCGTCCGCCTTTGCAACTGACGGATGCCACCAGCTTCCTAATTCAAAAAGTCCGGCTTTTGTATCGAAAGAGGGAGACAAAGGCATTAAAGACTCTCCTTGCTTGGTATCCGTTACTTTCCAGTGCAGTGCGCCCCAAAGCGCGTCGGCGACAGACGATATCTTCTCTACCTCTCCGGTCTCTTCTTTTATCTTCTTGGGACGCGGGGCAAAGACGATCAGTTCTTCTTTCGAGCGTGTAAAGGCCACATACAAAGTATTCAGGTTATCGATAAAGGCATGCAACCGTTCACGGAAATAGTCTTCCGCAAAGATGGTATTCCCCAACGACTGGCTGTAACGCACCGGAACCAAATGTAAGCGATCGAACGGCTTTATATCCGGCTTACACCAAAGGATAACGGGTTTCGTCGGTTTATGGTCGATCTCCCAATCACCGAAAGGTATGATAACGACCTTAAAACCCAACCCTTTCGATTTATGGACGGTAAGGATACGGATCGCATTTTGTGCGTCAGGCGTGGCAATCGTCTTACGATAGCCTGCGTCATCCCACCATTTCAGGAAACGGCTCAGGTCGGCACTTTCCTTTTGGGTATATTCGGACACCATATCAAGAAAAGCCTGTACAAAGACTTGTTCATTATCCTGGAAGTGACCGGAGAAAAGCCGGAAGAGTCCTTCCGATATTTCATACAACGACTGGCGGGAAAGGGCCTGCAATTCGGAAGCGATCTCCGGCGGGAAAGCCAGTCCGGTCGTTTCTACGGAACAGACATCCGGACGATCCGCTCCTGCCGGTTCATCCTTTAATATCCGGTAAGAATACAAAGCTGTTTGTTCGTTGATCTTGTCTTCGGGGTTCTTCAGATAGCGCAACAGGGCGATCATGAACCTTACGGCAGGCGATCCGCTGACAAAGAGGGCTTCATCGGAGATAATATCATAATTATAATGGTCGGAAGGGTTTTCTTCTTTGTAGGAAAGCAACTTATCCGCCACCATAGCTCCCTCCATGTTGGTTCGCACCAGGATTGCTATATCTTTCAGTGCATAACCGTTGTCCTGTAACTGTTCGACTACCTGGGGCAAGCGGTCGAGTGCTTCTTCTTTCCACTCTTTCTCTTCATCACCCGACAGGAATTCGATCCTGACATGTCCGTCCTTCTGCTGAAAAGGAGGGGGCACCCGTTGGTAACTCTTATCATAGGCAGACATGATCTTGGTAAGGAAAGAGGCTCGTTGCTCTTCACTCAGCGAAGAGGTCAACAGCGTTTCATTATACACAGTCTGCAACAGGGCGGGAATAGAGGTAAAGAAGGTGTTATTGAACTCCACGATATTCCGGCAACTACGCCAGTTCTCCTTCAATGTTTCTTCCGTTACTTCTTCGGTGGAGAAATCGGTTTGTACCTGTTCGTCCAACAGTTTCCAGTCGGAGTTACGAAAACGGTAGATACTCTGCTTCACGTCACCTACGATCAGGTTGGCCCGGTCGTGTGCCAGGCTTTCTTCTATCAACGGACGGAAATTGTTCCATTGCATGCCGCTGGTATCCTGGAACTCGTCGATCATATAATGATCTACATGCGTACCGGTTTTCTCGTAGATAAACGGGGCATCACTCCCACCGATCACTTTGTTAAGCAGTTCAGTGGTATCGGCGATCAGCATGACATTCTTTTCCTCACGGTAAGAGGCGATCTGGCGGGAGACATCGGTCAGGATTCCGAGGGTATAATAATAACGGACTATTTCGCGGGCCGTATTATAGGCCGTCAGGTTGGAGAATAAAGCGACAATATTCTTGATGCAGTCATTCAGCCCGTCTTCGAAAGCACATCCGATGATCTGGCGGGCCCCCTGCGGAGTTGTCTTGGTGAAACAACCCTCCAGGTTATCGGCCAGACTGATAAACGTAGCGGAAGGTTCTTTCATCTCTCCCCGTTCCAACCGTTCGAGCAAGGTAAGCGGGGAACGGCTGCCTCCTTTAAAGTCAGTCGTACGGAGGGCGTATTTACCCAGTATCTGCAAGCCTCTTTCACCTAAACGTTTGGCTTCGGCTTCCACCGAACGGATAATGCCGAACAGCTCATTCTTGTAGTTCTCCAGTGCTTCCTTATCCCGGATATCTTTGGCGACTTCATCACTGGAAGCCTTATAGCTTTCTTTAAATACTTCACGACTCAAAGACATGATATCTTTACGCAGGTTCCATTCGCCTCCGTTCTCGATCTTATCTTCGGCAAAGCGGAGCAGCCAGCCCAGGAGCTCTTTACTTTCGGGCTTCTCCAGATCGGCCAGTAGATTATCGATTGCGGAGGTCAGTACCAGTTCCTGATCCATCTCGATACCGTAACCGCCCTGCAAACCGATCTCGCGGGTAAAAGCCCGCATGGTCTGCTGGAAGAACCGGTCGATCGTACTGATATTGAAAGAGGAGTAGTCGTGAAGGATATCTCTTAATATCTTGCCAGCCTGTTTACGAACCTGCTCTTCCGTCAGCGAATAAGCGGACTTCAACGAATCGACGTAATCGGACTTCCGGCCTGCGGAGAGGCTGTATAATTCCTCTATAATACGGCTTTTCATCTCGTCGGTCGCCTTATTGGTAAATGTCACGGCCAGGATACGGCGATACGCACCCGTACCGGTGAATAACAAATTCAGATATTCACCCGTCAGCTTGTGGGTTTTACCTGCCCCGGCAGAAGCTCTGTAAACAGTCAGCATAATATTCTATATCAATTAGGTCCTTAATTAAAAAAGATAGATGTTCGTTATTTGTCAAATTCGAGCCTATCCCCTCATCAATGTTACTTCGCCATTACAGGTTTATTTGCCGTCTGCTTCAGCTGACGGTTTTGATAGGCTGTCTTTTTCTTGGCTTTAGCCACATTTCTCTTAGATTGAGACCTGTAAGCAATGGGACTAAAGTCCATAGATATAGAGCTTTTACCAATCCGTCAGCTGAAGCAGACGGCAAATAAACCTGTAACAAGCAAGCCTTTCTGTTTATAGGATAGCTCACTTCTTGCTATTATCGAACGTTATATAACGCGACTTTTCACATAGCCTTCTTTTTGCAACAGCTCGAGCACTTTCTGACGGAGATCGCCCTGTACGATAATCTCCCCGTCCTTAGCGGAACCGCCTACACCGCATTTCACCTTCAGGAACTTCCCCAGAGAGGTGAGATCGTCCGTCGTTCCGCGAAAGCCGGTAATCAAAGTAACGGCCTTCCCTCCCCGGTTACGTTTATCCAACGAGATACGCAGGAGTTGTTTTTCTTTCGGAAGGGTATCTTCCTCCGATTCATCGCCTGTATTGTATTGAAAGTCCGGGTTGGTAGAATACATCACTCCCAGACGCTCTTTCCAGTCGTTATTCTTCATCATTCATTTTGTTTTTATCAGTTCCAAAGCTACAAATTTAACGGCAAATTACAATAATATCCGGCAAAATATACGATTGTGAAACATAAATTACCAGTTATAATGATATAAGTGATGCTTTAGAAGCACGGATTACCAGTTCAAACGATGTAAATGCTGTTTCAGAAACCCGGAAATCAATTTCAAAGAGTCAAAGTGATGCTTATACAACTAAAACATCAACTTTCATCGATATAAGTGCTGTTTTAAAAACAACAAGAGCAATTTACAGCAGTAGAAGCGATGCTTTAGCAACTATTTTTCTATATTTGTCTCCGTATATCTTTAAAACAAGAAAGCAGATGGATACATTCTACGACCGGATCGAGCAGATAGCCGATCATTATAAGATGAAAACAGGGGTTCTTCTACGGCGGTGCGGAGTGCCCTATTCCACATTCCGCTCGGCACGCTTCCGCGATTGTGATCCGCAATTGAAAACGGTGTTGCGCATCCTCAAGACCTGCCCTAATGTTCGGATGCAGTGGTTGATCGAGGGCGAGGGTGAAATGCTCAAACCCGGCTCCGGCAAGGATAACGAGGCGAAAGAAAATGCAGAGATCGTCCGCCTCAAAAAGCAGATATCGCAACTAACGGAGATGCTGCTGGAAAAAGAAAAACGGATTATCGAACTGGAGATCGGTCAGGGCGGCTGATCAACACAGTTGCATAGGCAGCAATACCCTCCTGACGGCCTGTAAAGCCCAGTTTTTCTGTCGTTGTTGCTTTTATGGAAATATCCTCCTCGTCCACTTGCATTACTTCGGCCAGTGTCTGCTTCATCAGAGGGATATGAGGATTCAGTTTCGGACGTTCTGCCGCAATAGTAGCATCGATATTACCCAGTTCGTAACCGGCATCACGCAGCAACTTCATGGTGTCGCGCAATAAGATCTTGCTGTCTATATTCTTATATTCTCCGGCTGTATCCGGAAAATGATAACCGATATCACGCATATTCGCTGCGCCCAGCAGTGCATCACAAATAGCATGTATCAATACATCGGCATCACTATGGCCTAACAGACCTAATGTATGTTCAATACGTATGCCTCCCATCCACAGTTCACGATCGGCCACCAATGCATGCACGTCATACCCGAATCCTACCCGTATCTTCATTATTAATTGTTCATTATTAATTATTAATTACCGAAACAGGTTCTTGATTCCGTCCATATCGAACGACAAGGTAAAGCGCAACGTCTGGTCTAACGGGTTACTCTGAACTGTACTTACCAGGTAAGCGGCATCCAACTGGAATACGCTCATACGGAAACCGGCTCCGACAGAGAAATACTGACGGTTACCTTTGTTGGCATTCTCATAGAAATAACCTCCACGCAAGAAAAACTGATCGTTATAGCTGTATTCAGCACCGATCGAAACCATCACTTCCTGCAATTCGCCTTTGAAACCATCAGGTGAGTCTCCAAAAGATTTGAAGATACCGGAGATACCGGATACATCATTATATTCCAGCTTCTTTTTATCATATTCGGCACGCTCTTCATCCGTTGCCCCTTCAGTCAGGTAAGGCAGACTCGGTACCAGATATTTACTCAAATCAAGATATAAACCAATCCGGTTAAAATCGTCGATCGGATAAAGCAAACCTGTTCCCAAACGAAGAGTTGTAGGCAAGAATTCATTGGTAGTACCACCATTATAAGATATTTTGGTACCGATATTAGACACATTAAAACCTAAGCTCCATAAAGCCTCTGCCTGTCCCAGAACCACATACTTTTCCAGATAACCGGCAATATCGGCTGCGAAAGCATTACCGGGAACACGACTTTCATCTTGCGCATCCTGTCCCATATCCGAACGGATATAACGCATAGCTACGGCCATAGAATAAGATTCGGACAATTTACGGCTGTAACTGACATCGAATGCCATTTCATAAGGACTTACAGAATATCCCTGATCCTCCGGATTACCGGTACTGCTGGAAGATATATCACCCAGCGAAAAGTAACGCAGGGAAGCACCTATCGCCTGCAAATCATTGTCACCTATCTTATAATAACCGGAAAGATTAGCCAAAGCCACGTCATTAACCAATTTGCGCAACCAGGGAGTATATGACAAAGACACACCGGCCTTGCTGTACATAAAAGCATACTTGGCAGGGTTCCAGTATTGTGAGTTTATATCCGGAGTAGTAGACGCTCCATTATCCCCCATCGCACCGGCACGAGCATCGGGGGCAATAGAAAGAGAAGGTACTGCTGTATTGACCGGAGCGAATTTGCTTTTTCCATTATCTTCCGCCCACGTAGTAAATACGGTCAGTAAACTGAAAACTACTATAAGTGTTGTACTAATTCTTGAATTCTTTATCATACTATATTCCTGTTAAATACGCGGCAAGTAACAAACCTGCCTTACGAACATATAAACTGATTTTGTTTTACTTTATTGTGCGAGGATTATTAATTTCTTTGCCTCCGTCGCCTCCTTAGACCCTCCGGAACTGATCGCTGCACGATATATATAAACACCGGGACGAAGCCGTCCTCCCCTGTTATTGGTCAGATCCCAGGTCACCGTATACGATTTAAAGAGTTCAGACGAACCTGTTTCTTCATGTCTCCACTGCAAGCGGCCAACCATATCGTACACCATAATCCCGACGGTCAACTGACTTTCCGGACGGTTATGGAACAGATGGAAAGTCACTTGCTCACGAGCCGGGACAGGAGTTGCCGACAATTCCAGCAGATACGGTTTCAAGCCTTCCACAACCTCGAATTCAAATTCCTGTGTCGTCGAGTTATTCTGTATATCCCAGACCTTAAACTCTGCCTTATGCATCCCCGGAGTCAATGCCGGAATCAGGAACTTGACAATTCCTTCTCCTTCGCTCCCCGCTACCAGTTCATAGTAACTGTTCAGATTATAACTTAAGGCCGGATTACCATCGATGATCAACATCATGTCATGTCCGATACTGCTACCTGTTATATTAACACCACTCTTGTCCCAAAGACGGGCTACAAAGAACGGGGTAGTATTGACCTGTCCGCCACTCACAAAAGTCGAGTCGTTCAGATAGAGTGCGCGTACTTCCGGACCATCCTTATCGTTATCCGCATTATCGTCCGTTCCCCCGACACGATAATTCAAATAGGCCCCCTGGGCTTCTATTTGACTCGTCTCATCCGATGCATAGAGGTTCATCTTGCCGAATTCATTCGAATAAGAGATATCTTTGGGTACGGTAAATGTGAAACTAAACTTTCCCAAACGAACGGAGTCGTTACCTATGAAAAGTATGTTCGAGTAATCCGTATATTTGAAAGTCTTACCTGTATTGTTATTGTCCAATGTTTCATAAGAGACACGGCTATCCAGAACGGTCGGGTTCAACAGGCCGGAGAAATCGGTTGCCACATTCCCATCCGGGTTCAGCACCTCTCCTTCGACAGTTATTTTTTGCAATGCCTTAAAAGTAACAGGTTCGTTGGTCACAGGCTCCCCGTTTATCGCCGTCACATTCATGCGGTATTCCGGATAACACAACTTCATAGCGGGGTCACCGATCAAAGCAAATCCCAATTTATAGCGAGTGGAACCCAATGCGCGTTTGGTCGCTTTCATCACTTCTCCCAAGGTCAACCGGCGTCCGTTCTTTTTCTCAAACAAATTACGGATCAGGTTATCATTAATTGAGAAGTTCGGACTGGAATAGGCCACGCGGGTAGTAGTGAACAAACCGATACCGCCACTCACCTTATTCAGGAAAACCTGCTCACCGGCAGAAGTTACCGGAGCATCGAAACGACAGAAATCGCAAGTCGCAGTAATCCAGATCGGCAAACGGGGATAAGTCGATTTGGTAATATCGCTTTCCGTCAGTACTTGTTCATCACTCCAGGAAACAGTATTACCATGCCCTGTATAATTGATCAACAACTGACCGCTCTTAAGCAATTTCTGTATATCTGTCTTCACTGCCGGATAAGTACTCAAACCTCCCGAAATATCCTTTTTATAAGAATCGAAATAAATCTTATTCACCATGAACTCCGGATGACTGGTGTTTATATACTCGCCCAGTTGGTCAGCCTGTTCGGCATGTTGTATCATATAACTATCGGCATTATTACCGTCGTCAGCGACAAAGCAGACATTATTTTTCCATGATCCGGTCTCATTATTATCCATATAATTGATCACCTTGTTGACCATATTGGCCGCCTCGGTCACAGTCCGGACAGGAAAACGGCCGATACCGATATCGATCTTCGAAGCTATCAGACCTTTTCCATTGTTACTATCGTCAAGAAAACCGAAGTAATCGTCTATCACATACGATTTATCATCCAGCGATTCATCCGTCTGGTAAGTCAACAGCATATTACTTGTCGTTACATTCTGCCAGCTAGAGGTTAAGAAACGGTTATCGAACGCACCGTCACCAAAAAGAAGAAGATATTTGGGAGCATCGCTTTCGGAAGTTTGCCGATCGTAAAACATCTTCATGAAACGACGATAGGCTGTAGCATCCGGTGTCCCGCTGGAGAATTCGTTGTAGATTACTTCCGGGGTAACTACCTGAACCGTCAGTCCGTCACGGTCGCGGTGAGCTTCCGCCAAACGTTCTGCCTGACTCGTTAATCCCGGCTGTGCAATAATGATCATATCCGTTTGTGGTAAAGCGTGCAGGTCCTGATTCGTTACATCGCCTACAACTTTAGGAGTGGGGAGTGACTGATTCCGTTGCACCAAGGCAAACTCCCTCAACGTTCCTCCCGGAATAGAGAAAGATAATTCGCTTCCACTCAGTTCTGTCTCCATCCGCTTCGGATTCACGGCATCCGTTACATCAAAAACCAATGTATTCGCATTGGCATTCTGAATAACAAAACGGGAAGGATTCCCGACGGAAGCCAGACTACGGAAAAACGTACAGGCGCCATAGGGTTGCAACTCCCGTTTCATCTGCAAACGGATATAATCGAGGTAGACGTTTTTGTGGCCATATTGCCCGTATCTCACATTGACTTTGACATTCGCACTTTTATCACCTTTCCAGTCGGCCACTTCATACGCCAGGTTCGCTTTGGTATATTCATCGCTGGAAGAGCTGTAACTGATTGTCCTTGAAATCAATTCACTGCCATTCACACTCAGGGTCACATTTCCCGTACCGCTAATAGGCTTTGCGATAAAGCGGAGGGTAACTTTACCATCGTCGTTGGTGATTCCTGTTATGTTGTTAAATGAAAAATCCCTCGACAGGGTCATATCCATTGCTTCTCCGAACAACTCACGTCCGGAGTTATTAACAGAAACCAAATCTTTTTCATGCAACCGGTAATCATCAAAAGTCGTCACCTTCAAAGAAGCACCCGCAGCCGAAGCGACAGACTCCATTTCTTTTGTAGCGGTAGCATCCGTCAGAAAATAATACCCATACTGAGAGTAAGGATTATTGACATGAACAAAACACTGGTTAACGGTATCATAACTCCATTTCACCACGCCACGTCCGTAAAACAGCAGATAATCATCGCCACGCCAGGTGGCTACCGCCGGAACATCATCGATATAAGGATTAGAAAAATCTTCATCCAGTATCCAGCCACCATATCCATGTACGGAAACTTTTGCCGGATCGGAAAATCCCATCGAACGTAAATCGGCATAGGAGAGTTTATAGATTCCGTCTTCTTCCACCTGTACTTTCACCCATTTACCGGATGACAAAACGGACTTGGCAGCATAAATACTTCCATCGGCCCGGACAGAAGAAAGAAAACAGATACTTATTATTAATGTATATAGTATTCGTAACATAATCTTTTTTTCAGTTGACAGTTGATAATTGACCGTCACTTGTCAACTGCCAACTATTTTACGTAAAAATCAAGCAACTTCCGTTCGCCGATATATCCCTGCAAATGGTCATCGATCTTCACAGGTCCCACTCCTGCCGGAGTTCCTGTAAATATCAGATCTCCTATCTTGAGGGTAAAAAAGCGACTAACATAAGCGATAACCTTGTCTACCGGGAAAAGCATATCCGAAGTATTTCCCTCCTGTGCCTTCTGTCCGTTTATATCCAGATGAAACGGGATACGGTTCACATCCCCTAGTTTATCCAATGGTACAAACGTCCCGATCACAGCCGAATTATCAAATGCTTTACTGATCTCCCAGGGTAATCCTTTCGCACGCAATTCTCTTTGCAGGTCACGGGCGGTAAAATCGATACCGACTGTAACTTCATTATAATAACGATGTGCAAAACGTTCGGCGATATTCTTACCCAGCCGGTCTATCTTTACAACAATCTCGGTTTCGTAATGTATCTCCGACGAAAAATCGGGAATAAAGAACGGCTTCCCGTCTTTCAACAGGGAAGAATCGGACTTCATAAAGATAGTAGGTTCCGATAATTCTAACGAATGATGCAGCTCTTTATTGTGTTCTGCATAATTCATTCCTACTGCTATGATCTTCATTTCAGTGATTTATTGAGTTCAAACGATTAAACATGACAGCCAGATGGGCATACATGGAAGTATTCTGTACGACAATATGTTCCGGCACACGGATACGGAACGGGGTAAAGTTCCACAGGGCTTTGATCCCTCCGGCAATGATCTGCTCGGTAACTTCCTGTGCCTTATCTACCGGAACCGTGATCACACCGATCGTTGCACCGTATTCTTTTTGTTTGGCTGGAAAATCATCCAGGTGAAAAACCGGGATTCCATTGATCACGGAACCTGCCAGTTCCCGACGCACATCGAAACCGGCTACAATCTCGAGTCCATACTGGTTCAATCCCGAATCTTGCAGCAGGGCAGCTCCCAAACTACCTACACCAAATAAAAAAGCCTTATGCTGTGCAGTAAAACCTAAAAAGTCTTCCAATACATCCACAAGGGTACAAATCTCATAACCAACCCTGGTCTTTCCGGAGATATTTACAAAAGAGAGATCTTTTGCCACCTGACTGGGGTCTACATTAATCTCTTTTGCGATCTGGGTAGATGATACAAACGTCTCTCCCTTACCTTTCAAGAGCTTCAGGAAGGCAAGATACCAGGGCAGTCTCCGGAGGGTAGGCTCCGGTATTTTCCAGGCTTGTTTCATTTCATCGTTGGCCATTATCTTTCTACTTATTAATGCAGCACACAAAAGTACAATTTTTTTCTTTCAGACAGGATTTCTCATTCATTTTAATACAAAAAAGGCCGTATACACTGTTTATGGATATACGGCCTTTCATATGACAAAGTTAATCCGGTCGGATACTTCTCGGTTCTAAATTCTTTCCAGCGTAGCAACGATAAAATCCCAGACCTTCTGTACAGACGGAATGTTTACCCGTTCGTCCGGAGAATGGGGATGTTCCAGATCCGGACCGATAGAGATCATATCCATAGCAGGATAAGACTCCTGGATGATACCACATTCCAAACCGGCATGCATCACTTTTACCGACGGTTTTCTACCGAACAACTCTTCATAAGTCTGTGATGCAATCTTTAAAAGCGGCGAATCGATATTCGGCTGCCAACCGCCATAAGCACCGCCATATTCTACTTTCGCTCCTGCCAGAGAGAATACACTTTCCAGGCTGGAACATACGGAAGCCTTACGGCTCTCGGAAGAACTACGTACCAATATCTTTATCTCGATCAGTTCATTGGACGATCTCACTATTGCCAGATTAGACGATGATTCTACTGTTCCCGGAAAATCAGACAACATACTGATCACGCCATTCTGACAACCTTCTATTGCATTAATCAGATCGTCCTGTATCTCTTCCGGTATCAATGTCGCAGGCAGATCGGTCATATCGGCTACGAAACTGATGTTATTCTCAATACCTTTATATTCTTCACGGAACATATCCTGATAGTCAGCCACCAGTTCCCACAATGATTCCACATTATCACCGGGAATCGTAACCACGGCAAACGCTTCACGCGGAATCGCATTGCGAAGCGAACCACCTTCGATCGAAGATAAACGGGCACCGTAATCACAAACCGCCTCTTTTAGGAAACGGAACATCAATTTATTGGCATTGGCACGTCCCAGATGAATATCCACACCGGAATGACCGCCTTTCAAGCCTGTCAGGATCAGCTTAACTGCTACATCACCTTCAGGAATATACGTATCTTCTTTAAACTGCACGGAGATGTTCAGGTCTGCCCCGCCGGCACAACCGACGAACAGTTCACCTTCTTCCTCCGAGTCGCAGTTGATCAATGTTTCACCTTTCAGGAAACCGGGCTTCAATCCGAAAGCACCGTCCATTCCTTCCTCTTCGTCTATGGTGAAAAGGGCTTCGATCGGACCATGCTTGATCGTTGTATCGGAAAGTACAGCCATAGCAAAGGAAGCGCCGATACCATTATCGGCACCTAGCGTGGTTTCACGGGCTGTCACCCAGTCGCCATCTATGTAAGCATCGATCGGATCAGTAAGGAAATCATGCTTTACGGAAGAATTTTTCTGGGGAACCATATCCAGGTGCGATTGCAGGATAACGGTTTTATGCCCTTCCATCCCGGAGGTTGCAGGTTTGCGGATCAGAACGTTTCCTACTTCATCCCGCAAGGTTTCCAATCCCAATCCTTTACCAAAAGCTTCTACAAAACGGGTAACTGCTTCCATATGTCCTGTAGGACGAGGGATTTGTGTGAGGTCATAGAAATAACCCCAGACATGCTGCGGAGAAAGATTCTTGATTTCTGCTGACATAGTTTCTTCTAAGTTGACAGTTGACAAGTGACAGTTGACAGATAAATGCCAAGAGAGACATTGACAACCAGATTAATAAATAATATATAGTAACAAACTTATTCCCTAAAGGATTACCGCACGGAGTTTTTTTAACTGTCAACTATTATTTGTCAACTGCCAACTCCACCTTGTTATCCCTGTTGGTAAGCGGCAACGCCACAATACCGAACAGACCGCATATCACCGTCCAAGCTGTCTGAACCGTGTGAACCACAAGGGCGAAAGCGGCTGCATCATTTTCATTGACGCCAAAACATACCAGCGTAGCGATTACCATAAAATGCCACGCTCCGATACCGGCCTGCACAGGAACAGCCACACCGATACTACTCATCGTAAAGGCTATCAGCCCGACAGTTATCCCCAGGTCGCGTGTAAAGTCGAAGGCATAGAATGTGATATAGAAATAACAGAAATAACCACCCCAAATCAACAAGGTCTGCAATAGGAAACGTCCTTTCTGCTTGAGTAACCATATACTCTTCATTCCATCCCACACATTCAGTAACAAAGACTTTGCTTTCTGAACCAGCGTAAAGTTACTCATATATTTGAAAACAAACCAAATTCCGCCAACTAAAATTACAGCCCCCACATAAATCCATATAGAATCGAACATCGTTCGGAAGCCGTCCAGCAACGCCGGATTCCTGGCGAAGAAGCTGACAAAGAAGTCGAAATTAAAGATAAAGATCAATAAAGTGATCGATCCGACCACGATCGTATCGCTTACACGGTCTATCAGGAGAGTCCCCAACAGCTTGGTAAAGGGGATCTTATCATATTTGGTAATAATACCGCAACGCCACACTTCGCCTACACGTGGAAGCACCATGTTTACCGCATAGTTTCCTAAGACGGCATAGATTATATTGCTCATTTTAAAACGCTCGCCCAACGACGAAATAAGCAACCCCCAACGAAGCCCGCGAACCACATTGGCAAACAGACCGAACAATAAAGAGACCAGGATGATATCATATCTCACTCCCTCACGGATCACTCTCCATATCTCGGTAACATCCATATTACTATACAAGAACCAAAGCAGCAAACAGCCGAAAGCTAAGGGTAGAAATATCTTGACAAACGTTTGTAGTATACTTTTAAAATTCATTCTACGTAGGATACTTTAAATTATTTGTTGTATTTTTGTGCACCCGCAAAGATAAGCATTATATTTTAATACAAATACTTTACATCAAAAACCGGATGAGATTAGTTAAACCGAAAAAAGCTTTAGGACAACATTTCCTAAAGGATTTAGATATCGCCCGGCGTATAGCCGATACGTTAAGCGACTACAAGGATTTACCGGTTCTGGAGATCGGTCCGGGAATGGGTGTGCTTACGCAATATCTACTGAAAGCAGGCCACGACCTGACTGTTGTGGAACTGGATATGGAATCGGTTGATTACCTCGAACAGAACTTCCCTGCACTCGAAGGACGTATCCTGGCAGAAGATTTTCTACGGTTGGATCTTTCAAAGCTATTTCCCGGTCAGTTCTGCGTCATCGGTAACTATCCATATAATATATCCAGCCAGATATTCTTCAAGGTACTCGATTTCAAAGAGCATGTACCCTGTTGCTCGGGCATGATACAAAAAGAGGTTGCCGAACGCCTCGCAGCCGGCCCCGGCAGTAAGACATACGGTATATTAAGCGTATTGCTGCAAGCCTGGTACACGGTAGAATATCTTTTCACGGTGAGCGAAACCGTATTCGACCCGCCTCCAAAAGTGAAAAGTGCCGTGATCCGGATGGTCAGAAACGACCGGAAAGAACTCGGTTGTGATGAGAAATTATTCAAGACAGTCGTCAAGACCTCTTTCAACCAACGACGAAAAACGCTCCGTAATTCGATGAAGCCGTTGTTGGGAAAAGATTGTCCGGATTATGCCTTGCCTATTTTTGATAAACGGCCTGAACAATTATCAGTCGAGCAATTCGTTGAATTAACATTGATCACCAACAAGTGGTTGCAACAAACGGGGACAATACAGAAAGAATAAAAACAGCACAATAAACACACATGAAACAAATAGGAAAAATAATCCGGGTACTATTTCCATCTAACAATTACGGATGGATGCTCCTGTTGTTTTTCCTGCTTCTTTTGCCAAACTTTGTGGTGACGTTCCGATCGAGCGACTTGGCCGGCGATACGATGAAGCAAATTGCCTATCTGTTTTTTTCCTGCCTGATATTGTTCGTTCCGGCCTTATTGTTCAATGCAAAAACCTATTTCGCGTTATCGAGCATATTCCTGTTATTCAGTCCGATCGAGATCGGCCATGTCTTACTCAATAAAATGCCGATATCCATCGGATTGATGTCGGCCATCCTGAATACGAACAATCAGGAAGCCTTTGAACTTATCTATTCATTGAAAGGATATGTCATCCTCTTCCTTTTGATCCTCATCCTCTATTATTGGATACTATTTACTAAGATAGAAAACAAACCTATACTTTCAGGGCAGGGAAAGATTCTTGTATTCACCCTGTTCGCCCTTTTCAATATCGCTTTATGGCTGATGATGTGGAAGATGTCGGATTATACCGACGGGGCGATCTACCGCCTGCGTGCCGCCAACTCGAACTTCAGCATGAAATATAAAAAGGTTTACCCCTGCGACCTGATCGCTGCTACTGCCGAAGCAATAGGCATGGAACGTGAAATCGGGGAAATGCAGGAACAGCTGAAAGATTTCTCCTTCGAGGCCGAACCGGAGGATACGATACCGGGTAAAGAGATCTACGTACTGGTGATCGGAGAATCCAGCCGCTACGGCAACTATGCGTTAAACGGATACAACCGCCCTACTACCCCGTTGCTCGATAAACAAGAAAATCTGGTGTCTTACAGTAAGGTGCTCACGACATCCAATCTGACCAACATAGCTATCCAGCAAATACTGACCCGGGCAACACCCGACAAGCCGGATATAGCTTACAAAGAAAAAGCACTGCCCGATGCCTTTATAGAATGTGGTTTCAACACGGCATGGCTGGCCAGCCAGTCATCGAGCGACCGTTTTGTGAAACGTATTACGGCCGATATGGACTATACGTTCTTCTCCACCACCGATTTCGACTCTGCCGATAATTACGACGGGAAACTATTGCCCCACCTCGACTCAGTGTTGAGCCTGGACAAGCAAAGGCAACTGATCGTCATCCATACATTAGGTAGCCATTTCCGTTATAATGCCCGGTATCCGGAATCTTTTTGCCGTTTCACTCCTTCACTGCACGAGAATACAGGGTACGATGTAGTCAGCCCTTCAAACAAGGAAGTACTGGTCAACAGCTACGACAACAGTATCTGTTACACCGACTATGTATTGAACGAGATCATCCGGAAGGTGGACGACCAAAAGGCCGTCAGTGCCGTTGTCTACCTGTCCGACCATGCTGAAAACCTTTACGACGACGAACGCAACCTGGCAGTACACGGCAATACGGAACCGTCTATTTACGAGTTGCATATTCCGTTATTCATATGGACTTCCACCGCCTACCGGACCGTTCGCCCGGAGAAAGCGGAAGCAATAGAGAATCATAAAGAAAAAAAAGTAAGCACATCCAATCTGTTCCATTCATTCCTCGACATTGCAGGCATACGCTACGCCGGCAATAACAAGGAACAAAGCTTTGCTTCGCCGGAATTCAGAGAAGACAGTGTATGGTATATACTAACACCGGACAAACGTCTGATTAAGAAAAGCGACTTATGATTGAACTGACGAAAGACTATATCGAAAATCTGAAAAGTATCATTTCCGAAAAAGATGATGCCAAAGCACAAGCGATGCTCCATGACCTGTATCCGGCCGATATTGCCGAGTTATACCAGGAACTGAACCTGCAGGAAGCAATCTATCTGTATCTGTTGATGGATGGTGACAAAGCGGCTGACGTTTTGATGGAGTTGGACGAAGAAGACCGTCACAAGTTACTGAAAGAGCTTCCCAACGAGTTGATCGCCAAACGCTTCGTCGACAACATGGAAACCGACGACGCCGTAGACCTGATGCGTGAACTGGATGAGGATACGCAGGAAGAGATCCTTTCGCATATCGAAGACGTGGAGCAGGCGGGTGACATCGTCGACCTGTTGAAATACGACGAAGACACCGCCGGTGGTTTGATGGGTACGGAAATGATCGTGGTCAACGAGAACTGGAGTATGCCCCAGTGTATCGAAGAGATGCGTAAGCAGGCCGAAGACATGGACGAGATCTATTATGTTTATGTAATAGACGACGACGAACGCCTGAAGGGGGTTCTCCCTCTTCAACGGTTGATCACCAACCCTTCCGTTTCCAAGATCAAGCACGTCATGAAGAAAGAACCGATCTCGGTACGTGATAGCGACAGTATCGAAGAGGTAGCCGAAACGATCGAGAAGTACGACCTGGTAGCTTTGCCGGTAGTAGACAGTATCGGACGCCTTGTCGGACGCATCACGATCGACGACGTAATGGATGAAGTACGCGAACAACATGAACGTGACTACCAGTTGGCATCCGGTATCTCGCAAGACGTGGAAACTTCGGATAACGTATTTACCCAGACAGCAGCCCGTCTTCCCTGGTTGCTGATTGGTATGATTGGTGGACTGGCAAACTCTGTTATTCTTGGCGGCTTCGAAGGAAACCTGGCAAGCAATCCGAAGATGGCATTATTTATCCCATTGATCGGTGGAACAGGAGGAAATGTCGGTATACAATCGTCTGCCATCGTGGTACAAGGCCTGGCCAACAACTCTTTGAAACAGGATAATATTCTCCCGCAGATATTAAAGGAAGGCATCGTTGCACTTATCAATGCCAGCATTATCAGTCTGGTCGTATTTGTTTACAATTTCTTTATGCTGGGAGACAAAGGTATCACAGCCTCGGTTTCATTAAGTTTGTTTTCCGTCGTCATGTTTGCCAGTATTTTCGGCACTCTGGTCCCGATGACACTCGACCGCCTGAAAATAGATCCGGCATTGGCAACCGGCCCGTTCATCACAATCACCAACGACATCATCGGCATGATGATTTATATGTTTATATCTTCGGCGTTAACATAAAAACGAAGTCTGGTCGATCACCTGGGCGACCCCCTGAAGAAAATTCATTAAATTATGATCTGAACCGATACATCCCGGTGATATTCTAAAAGATGAAATCGAATATCGCGGCATTTCTCAAAGGAAACTCGCTATGCAAATGGGTATCTCACCAACATTGTTGAATGAGATATTAAATGGCAAACGTGCCGTTTCCACAGAATACGCCCTTTTGTTTGAAGCCGCTTTAAATATCGATCCCGAATCATTACTTAAAATGCAGTCCGACTACAATATGCAGGTAGCAAAATCCGATCAGTCCTTTCTTGAAAGACTGGCCAATATCAGGAAGATTTCAGCCGTATTGTAGAAGGTTGATTACAGTATAAACATCTCTTCCAACAAGTATTTATGTTAAATCATTATGTTGTAGAACATATTTGATACAAAGCTGTTATCTTTGCAGAGTCTATTAAAACAGCAAAGAGATATGCTAAAACAAGCATTTTACATTCTGTTCTTCTATTTTACCGGAGAATTCATCAGCTCCTTTATCGATGGTTTCATCCCCGGAAGCGTGATCGGTATGATATTATTATTCCTGGCATTGGTTTTTAAACTGGTAAAACCTGCAAATGTTAAGAAACTGTCGACCATACTGACAGAAAACATGGGATTGTTTTTTCTTCCGGCAGGCGTCGGGCTTATGACTTCGCTGGGTGTTATATCGCAATATTGGGCAGTCATTCTTACCGCATCCGTTGTCAGCACCATTTTAGTAATTGCCAGTGTCGCACTTATCCAGCAAAAACTAGGCAAGGAGGGCGGAAGCAATGAATAATCTGGCACAATCGGAAATATTTGCACTCACATTGGTAATCGGTACTTACTTGGCTGCACTGGCCTTATATAAGAAAACCCGCATCAGCCTTTTACATCCGTTACTGACCTCCATCCTCGTTATTATTGTCGTTCTGAAGACAATGGGTATAGAGTATGAGTCTTTTCAAAAAGGGAGTCATCTGATCCATTTCATGCTGGGTCCGTCGGTTGTTGCACTGGGATTCGTACTCTATGAACAGATGCAGTATCTGAAAGGAAATGTAATCTCTATCCTTACCTCGGTATTCGTCGGGGCAATAGTCGGGATTGTAAGCGTTATCGTGATAGGTGACCTTATGGGAGCCGACCAGGCATTGATCGCCACCCTCCAACCGAAATCCGTAACGACTCCTATTGCTATGGGCATTTCCGAAAAGGCCGGAGGAATACCTTCGCTAACGGCTGTCATCGTAGTTGCAGTAGGTATATTCGGCAGTATCGTAGGCCCGTTTGTCATGAAAGTGTTAGGAATAGAGAGCAGGATTGCCAAAGGTCTGGCCTTGGGAGCATCTTCGCATGGCGTAGGGACTTCAGTCGCTATACAGATCGGAGCTATTGAAGGAGCACTGAGCGGGTTAGCCATCGGACTGATGGGAATCATGACGGCTATTCTGGTTCCTATGATCAGTTTTATCATTTCCCTGTTTTAGGTATTTCTTCCTTCCGGTATCATATCAGACTGATTTGCAACTCTTTTCTGAACAAAAAGGGGGCTACATGTTGGTACTTTAAGAGGAAAACACTACTTTTGTACCCGAAAAAGACAGAGAACAACTCAAAAAATCATTATAAATAAAAAAATATATCGTATGATCAATTCACAAGACATTAAAAACGGAACGTGTATCCGCCTGGACGGGAAATTGTATTTCTGCGTTGAATTTCTTCACGTAAAACCGGGAAAAGGAAACACTTTCATGCGTACCAAACTGAAAGATGTAGTAAAAGGTGGTATCCTTGATCGCCGTTTCAATATCGATGAAAAATTGGAAGATGTACGCGTAGAACGTCGTCCTCATCAATATACATACAGAGAAGGCGAACATTATCATTTCATGAACCAGGAAACTTATGAAGATGTTATCATCGATAAAAACCTGATCAACGGTGTTGATTATATGAAAGAAGAAGAAATCGTAGATGTAGTTTCTGACGCTTCTACAGATACAGTTCTTTTCGCTGACCTGCCTGCTAAGGTTCAATTGAAAATCACTTACACAGAACCGGGTGTAAAGGGCGATACTGCTACTAACACATTGAAACCTGCTACAGTTGAAACAGGTGCAGAAGTTCGTGTTCCGTTATTCATCAATGAAGGTGAAATTATCGAAGTAAACACAGCGGACGGTTCCTATTGCGGACGTGTTCGTTCATAATATTTGACGTTTATAAGGGATGATACGGTGTATCGTCCCTTATTTTTTCTTACCAAAACACATCGCTATGAAAATAAAAGAATGGGCAGAGGAAGACCGCCCACGTGAAAAAATGCTACTCAAAGGTGTTACATCCCTCAGTGATGCCGAACTTCTGGCCATCCTCATCGGCTCAGGCAGCAACAATGAAACGGCCGTCCAACTTTCACAACGTATCCTCAACAGCGTAGACAACAACCTGAATGCATTAGGCAAACAGACGATCCATGACCTGGTCTCCGGATTCAAAGGAATCGGTGAAGCCAAAGCAATTACCATTTGTGCAGCCCTTGAGATAGGGAAACGGCGTAACCTGTCCGATCCTATCCTGCGCAACAGCATCCGGAGCAGTATCGATGCCTACAAACTCTTCCATCCGTTATTATGCGACTTACCATACGAAGAATTATGGGTTGCACTGACCAACCGTGCCGGGAAAGTAATCGGAAAACACAGGATCAGCCAGGGCGGGACGGGAGAAACGTCTGCCGATCTCTGCATCATACTTAAAACTACGATCAATGCACTGGCCTCGGGGATTATCCTTTGTCACAATCATCCGTCCGGAAACACACATCCCAGTTCGCAGGACGATATCCTGACCAGACGTTTGGAAAAAGCGTCGGACTTATTGGAGATAAAGCTGACAGACCATATCATCATTGGTGACGACAGCTACTTCAGCTATGCGGATGAAGGGAGACTGGGGTTGTAAAACATTTTCTCTTTTCTACGGTTTAGTATATAGAAGATATTAATGTATATTTGCATTCAAATTAAAAGAAGATGAACAACGAATTCCTCCAAACAGAAGAAGCGATTGTCGCCATGTTGAAGACAGTATACGACCCGGAGATTCCGGTCAACGTATTTGATCTCGGCCTGATATATAAAGTTGATGTAGACGACGAAAAGAACGTTCGTATAGATATGACCCTGACTGCCCCAAATTGCCCGGCAGCCGATTTTATCCTGGAAGATGTACGCATGAAAGTAGAATCGGTAGACGGTGTAAACAACGTGGAAGTCAATCTCGTGTTCGAACCGGAATGGGATAAAGAAATGATGTCGGAAGAAGCTAAACTGGAACTTGGTTTCTTATGAATCCTTCGCGGAAGAAAATATATTTTGCGTCGGACGCCCACCTGGGTGCCCGCTTTCATAAAGACCCGCTGGCTATCGAGAAAAAACTCGTTCGCTGGCTCGACAGCATCAAGGAGGATGCATTGGCAGTCTATTTCCTGGGAGACATATTCGACTACTGGTATGAATATAAATATGTAGTACCCAAAGGTTTTACCCGTTTTTTAGGAAAACTCGCCGAACTGTCGGACAGCGGCATAGAGATTCATATATTTATCGGCAACCACGATATCTGGATGTTCGATTATCTTCCTAATGAGATAGGGGCAACCATTCACCGGGATGTATTAACTGTCGACTTACTAGGTAAACGTTTCTTCCTGGGGCACGGTGACGAAGTAGATTTCCGTAGCAAAGCATTCCGTTTTATCCGTGCTCTTTTCCGCAATAAATTCTGTCAATGGCTGTATGCCGGCATTCACCCCCGCTGGACATTCGGCTTTGCTCTCGGCTGGTCTCTGAGCAGCCGCAAAAAAGGGCTGGAAAAGCACAAGACATGTGAATCTCCCGACTATCAAGGTGAAGAACATGAATATATGGTTCTCTTTGCCAAAGAGTATCTGAAAACACATCCGGATATCAACTTCTTCATTTTCGGCCACCGCCACATCATGCTCGACCTGATGCTTTCACGTACTTCCCGCCTACTGATAGCCGGCGACTGGATGAAACTGTTCTCCTATATCGTATGGGATGGGGAAAACCTGTTCCTTGAACAGTTCGAAACTGAATAACTTCACATAACGGCATAAAAAAAGACTGCTCCAACCGGTGTCGGAGCAGCCTAAACACTAATCCTGTGTTTTGTAAGCTGTGAGGACTAGTACTATTTATTATTTACCTAATATATCCATTGTATCGGAAGCAATCATATATTCTTCGTCGGTAGGAACAACGATAATTGTCACCTTACTGTCCGGAGTACTGATCACCATTTCTTCACCACGCATACCATCGTTCTTCTGAACGTCGATCTTCATGCCCATGTATTCCATGTTTTCACATACAACACGACGGGTAGCCCACTGGTTTTCACCCACACCACCGGTCCATACCAGGATATCGCAACCACCCATGGCAGCAGCATAAGCACCGATATATTTCTTGATGCGGTAGTTGTAAATGTCCAATGCAAGGATAGCACGCTTGTCACCTTCAGCAACAGCAGCTTCGATTTCACGCATGTCGGAAGAGATACCTGAAACTCCTTGTACACCGCTTTGCTTGTTGATCAGGTCGGACAACCCTTTAGCATCCAGTTTTTCCTTATCCATAATGAATGTAAGTGCACCGGCATCTACATCACCACAACGAGTTCCCATCAATAGACCTTCAACCGGAGTCAATCCCATGGAAGTATCTACGCTCTTACCGTTCTTAACAGCAGCGATTGAACCACCGTTACCAACGTGAGCTGTGATGATCTTCTGTTCTTCGTAAGGAACACCCAGGATTTCGCAGGCACGTTTTGACACGTAGCGATGGCTTGTTCCGTGGAAACCGTAACGACGGATACCATATTTCTTATACAGGGAATAAGGCAGACCGTACATATAAGCATAATCCGGCATTGTCTGGTGGAAAGCTGTATCGAATACACCCACCTGGCGAATGCCCGGGATCAATGCGCTCATGGCACGGATACCTTTCAGGTTAGGTGGGTTATGAAGCGGTGCCAAGTCGATACACTCAACCATTTTACCGATCACTTCCGGAGTAATTTCCACACTTCCGCTGAATGCTTCACCACCGTGTACTACACGATGACCTACAGCGTCAATTTCGTTAAACGACTTGATACAGCCGTATTTATCATCTGTCAGTACGCTCAGGATAAACTCAATAGCCGCATTGTGTTCCGGTAATTCTTTGTCCAGAATAACCTTCTTACCATCCGGCTGAGTGAATTTCAGGAAAGAACCCGGCAGCCCCAGTTTCTCCACCCCCCCCTGTGCAAGTACTTCATGTGTGTCCATATTGAACAACTTGTACTTTACAGACGAACTTCCGCAATTTAAAACTAATATCTTCATATCTTTTCGTTGTGTCTTTTTTCTTTATTTTTTGGCAGCTTTCAAACCGATCGACTGATTACTTGCAATAGCAACCATCTTATAGATATCGTCTACTGAGCAACCACGGGAAAGATCGTTCACCGGAGCAGCCATACCCTGAAGGATCGGGCCTACGGCTTTTGCATCACCCAGAAGCGGAACCCGGTTATATGTAGAACCT